>Ga0209427_10001239_pt1 | contig 29096 bp, 27 predicted proteins | sample DeeMarSWOR136_30_FD_187465 | JGI IMG/M metagenome (GOLD analysis project Ga0209427, IMG submission 187465) | Marine sediment microbial communities from White Oak River estuary, North Carolina - WOR-1-36_30 (SPAdes) (version 2) | ecosystem: Environmental > Aquatic > Marine > Intertidal zone >...
GTTTCATTCAGCTCATTTACGGAGAAAAAACAGCAATAGTATCCCAAATCCTGTCGCTGCAAAAACACTGGGGCAAAGCGGTGAACAACGCTTTATTGGCGAAAGCCGTAGAAGTTTGTGCTGCTCAACAGATTAATTGGCTCATGTACGGCAGAATGGGAAACCACCCCTCTTTGGATAGGTTTAAACAAAACAATGCCTTCACTCGACTAGCAATAACGAGATATTATGTACCTCTAACGTTTAAAGGCAAAGTGGCTGCAAAAATCGGAATCCACAGAGAAATAAAGGATGTTCTTCCGCGGCAAATCAAATATCTTTTGATACCAATTTACAATTGGACAAGCAGAGTCAAAATAGAAATGAAGTGAAAATAAGAAAATAGTCACTCAAATCTGTACAAATTTTGACCATGAGGGTTCTCGTTCTAAATGACATCTCAATCGCGGTTCAAAACTAGCAAACTACATATACGCATGCCCTATAGTAAACTATTTCCATGAATTGATAACCATGAAGAAAGTGCTGTTGATAGCTTACCACTTTCCTCCTCTCGGAGGAGGTGGCGTTTTCAGAACTCTAAAATTCACAAAATACCTTCCTAAATTCGGCTATCAACCTCACGTTTTAACAGTTAAGAATCCTATGTACCGCGAGAAAGACTTGACATTAGTCAAAGAAATCCCAAAGGAGGCAGAGATACAAAGAACATTTTCCTTTGAGCACAGAATCCTCAGAGCCCCTCGGCTTCTTAACTTAAACCTGAAATGGTTTTACTTGCCGGACCCAAACATCGGGTGGCTTCCCTTCGGTGTCTCAACGGGATCAAGGCATGTAAAAAAAGAAAAAATCAGCATAATATTCGCCACTTCACCTATATGGACTAGCCTGCTGATAGGGTTGCTTTTAAAGAAAAAAACCAAAAAACCGTTAGTAGTTGATTTCAGAGATCCTTGGACAGATAACCCTTTCAATAGGTACCCTACCAAATTTCATAAACGCCTCGAGAGAAATATGGAGAGGGTGGTGTTAGCCAAGGCTGACTACGTTACCGTGGCGACTGATTCAATAAAAACCAATTTAATAAGGAAATACCCTTTCATAAAATCAAAAATTGAAACAATAACAAACGGTTTTGATCCAGAAGACTTCAAGAATTTGAAAATAAGCAAAAGAACAGACAAATTCACCATAACATATGTGGGCTCCATCTATGATTTGCTCACTGCCAAACCGTTTTTAACCGCCTTAAAGGAGCTGACTGAAGAAAAGAAACTATTTAAAGAGACTGTAGAAGCCATTTTTGTCGGCAACTGCGGCAAAGAAACTCCTCGTCTTGTAGGTGAACTTGGATTAGAGCAAAACGTGAGATTTGTTGGATATGTGCCACATAGAAAAGGTTTGGAGTTTATGGTGAACTCGCAAGTGTTGCTTTTACTGATAACAATTGAAGGCTCAAAAGGTGAAGGAATACTCACGGGAAAGCTATTTGAATACCTTGCTTCCCGAAAACCAATAATTGCCCTTGCTCCAGAGGAAGGCTTGGCAGCCAACGTGATAAAATCGTTAAACGCTGGAACTGTTGTTTCTCCACTGGAAGTTCACCGTATCAAAAAAGCAATTGCCAGTTATTATGATCAATGGGAAAAGGGTAAACTCTATGCAGCCATGGATGTTTCGGGTGACATAACTCAATACAACCGCAAAGTTCTAACCGGCAAATTGGCGCAAATATTTGACAAGATTTCACCGAATAGCACTTAATTCTTTGGAAATAACCAACGTTGACTGAAACAGTAGTAGAAAAATATTGCTGCGAGGTTCTCACCGGCGTTTTCATGATCATTTTAACTGCATATTGGAGTAACCTCATTTATTAATACATAAAAATAAATATCATTTTGACATTATGCAATGAAAAATATTGAAGGACTAGACTTTGGCAAAATACGATATCAGACTGCAGTATTCCGGTTTCATCATATTTGCAGCTAAGATGCTAAGCGTCGCAACTGGGCTAATTTTCCAGTTTATGGTAGCTTGGTATACGCTTGGACGACCAGGAGAATATGATATTTGGTTCAACGTCGGTGACGTTCTAGCATACTTTACGATATTGACGGGAGTAGCTCCTTTCTGGGTGATGCGGTTCGTAGCCCGAGGGAAAGAAGGGGCTACTAAAACAGGGTTTGTAACAAACTTGATAATCTCGGTGATAAGCACGATCGCTTACTTGGCGTTCATACCATTTGTGCTTCCCTTTTTGGGTATATCGTCCAATTTCTTGCCGGTTTATTTTATAGCTTCGCTTCAGATAGTGGAGCTGTACTCTATTACTCTCTTTGAGTCGTGCCTTCAAGCCACCATTCCACATACAATTGGGTACGGGTTGCTAATACAGCAATTTGGAAAAGTCGCCTTAGGCTATGTGCTAATCGTTCAATTAGGACAGCCCCTTGTAGGAGCACTACTGGCAACCATTCTAGCTATCAGCATCCAAATGTTTTATTATTCTAAAATTCTTGCTGCTCAATTTAGGGAAAAAATTCAGTTGAAATACGTAAAACAGTGGCTTAAAGGCTCCTTGGCAAACATATACAATGTTATAGGAAATCAAGTAGCAGCTTACATTTTCATCATGCTCTATGACATGGGAGGCGAAGGCAGCAGAGGAAGATTGGGAGCGGCAGCCACCATTGCGAATGTTATTTCCTACTCCTCTTTCTTGGCTTTTGCACTTTACCCAAAACTTTTAGCTGACAAAAAAAGAGAAGATGTAACAACCTCGCTAAAGATGGTTTTAATGTTTGCCATCCCTATGACGGTTGTTGCAATAGCGTTGTCTGACATTTATGTTACACTTCTAAGGCGAGACTATCCCGACGCAGGGATAGTGCTCATCGTGTTAGCTGTGGATGCCTTGATTGTTGTTATTTCAAGCATTTTCGGCTCGGTTCTTTTCGGCATGGAAAGTTTGGATAAAGATGAGAAAATTTCATTTAAAGGCCTAGTCAAAAGCAGATTGTTTGTCGCTTTCTCTTTGCCTTATATCCGTTCAGCAGTAATACTTCCTGTGACCTATTATGTGTTAACAACTCCCTACGCTTTTAATCAGCCTCTGCAAGCCGCGTTTTCTATAAGTGTGATTAACATGGCAGGTCACCTGATTACGTTTAGTGTCTTGTTTGTTCTTGCCCGTAATACGATTCATTTCGACATTCCATGGAAGAGCATATCCAAATATGTTTTGGGTTCTGCGGTCATGGGATTACTGCTTTTCTTTTTGCCTCACCCAGCGGTTCTACCTGAAACGGCAACCACGATGGAAACAATATTTAATATTGCGCAAACTTTGGTTTTGACCGCGATAGGTGCCGTTGTATATTTGAGTATTGTGATGGCGATAGATAAGTCTGCTCGCACATTACCAAAGAGTATATTGAAAGAAATTAGAGGTAAGAAAAGTTCGAACGAATAGTAAGTCTCTCTATGTTCGTTTTGGGTTCTCATTGATGTTGGAGTAGAAGTTCAGCTAAGATGTCGTGCAATGCCTCTTTGTTCTTAACTCCTTTAAAGATGGCTTTTCCGCTTGAAAACATGCGAAATGAGGTTCCTTGAAAAGTCAGGTCAAAAATGATTCCTGAAAGGGAATTCTTAAGCTTGGCTTTCTTCATAATTTTAGCGATTGCTTCATCTCTTTTATCATATTTGAATGTGACTACTGCACCTTTTTCTTCGCCGCATGTCTCTTCTATTCGTGCTACGTAGTCTTCAATTTTAGGCATTAAAACTGCTCAATCTCCTTCAAAACTTCTATAAAACGGTCGATTTCTTCGCGCGTGTTGTAAATGTAGAAGCTTGCTCGAGCGGAAGATTGCAAGTTGAAAATTTGATGTAATGGTTGGGCGCAGTGGAATCCACTGCGTATCATGATTCCATAGTTGTCAAGGACAAGGGCGACATCATGCGAGGATAGTCCTGCAATGCCAAATGGCATTATTCCGCACTTTAAGGCGGGGTCGATGGTTCCGTAGAGCAAGAGCTTCGTGCAGCAGTTTTGCATCGTTTTTGTGGCGTATTCAGTTAGCATTTTCTCATGCCTTAATACTTCGGTCATGCCAATTTTTTCCAAGTATTTAATTGCTTCCATCAACGCTACACTTCCGCAGATGTTGGGTGTTCCAGCTTCAAACTTCCACGGAGTCTCATTCAAGTTTATGCCGCAGCGTCCGGTTTTTTGGTTGAAAATTACGTCTTTAATCATTTCGCCTCCTCCTTGGAAGGGATTCATAGTTTCAAGGATATTTTTCTTACCGTAAAGCGCACCTATACCTGTAGGTCCCAGCATCTTATGCCCAGAAAAAGCTAAAAAATCAATATCTAAGTCTCTGACATCCACAGGCATGTGTGGAACAGATTGAGCTCCATCCACTATCATCAACGCGCCGTTTTCATGCGCAACCTTGGTGATTCTCTTGACATCATTGATTACCCCGCTGACGTTTGAAACATGGCTGAGGCTTGCAAGCTTTGTTTTGTTGGAGAATTTTCGCTCAAAATCCTCGTAATCCAGTGTTCCGTCATTGTTTACCTTCGCATATTTAATTGTGAACCCTTTAATCTTAGAAATTATCTCCCAAGGAACAATGTTGCTGTGGTGTTCCATCAAAGACACTAAAACTTCATCACCTTTCTTTAGGTTATGAAGCCCCCACGAATACGCCACTAGATTTAGTGCTTCTGTTGTGCCTCTGACGAAAATTATCTCTGCAGAATCTTTGGCGTTGATGAATTCGGCGATTTTCTTCCGGGCGTTTTCATGTAACTCTGTGGCTTCTTGAGAGAGTGTGTGAACTGCTCTGTGGATGTTGGCGTTGTGGTTTTCATAAAAGTTCTTTATGGCTTCTATTACTTGTCGAGGCTTCTGCGTGGTTGCGGCGTTATCAAAGTAGACTAGGAAATTGTTGTTGATTTTTCGTTTTAATATTGGAAAATCTTCGCGAATCTTGTAGGGATCTAAATTACTTTTCCTCCACAGCCTTCAGCCTCTTTGACAACTTCTTAGCGAGCTCTTCCTCTTCCAGCGCTTGTTTCTCCTCAAAAGTCAATTCTTTAGGAAGCCAATTTGGCGCCGAGGTCTTTTGCTCATAATATTTCCGAATAGCCCGTTTGACAGCACCCACAGCGAGGATGCCGCAGTGAAATTTAACGCTCGGCAAGCCACCAACTTCTTCAGTCACTTTCTTCCACGTTATGTCTTTCCAAGCGTTCTCAAGGTGCATGCCTTTTATCATTTCAGTGACTATGCTTGCAGTTGCTATGTTCGCAGCGCAGCCATAACTTTCAAACGAGATTTTTTCTATTACATCTTGATCATTGATTTTCATGTAAAAGGTTATCATGTCTCCGCACGCGGGGTTGCCAGCAACCGATATAATGTTGGCGTCTTCTAGTTTTCCTAGATTTTTTGGGTTTCTGAACAAGTCAAGAACTTTTTTGGTATAAGGCAAGGGTACACGCGACATTTTTAATCAACTCCTGTGGAACCAACTATCCCTCTTATCCTGTTCACCGCACTAGGTAGCACTTCCAAAACATAAGCTATATCCTCTTTTGTATGGTACCGCGTTGTCTTCATGAGTATGCTGCCGTGAGCTTCACTGAACCTGCGACCTATGGCAACAAGAACGTGACTAGGTTGAAGGAGTCTTCTGCTGCATGCGCTGCCGCTGGAAACGTAAACGCCCTTAAGGCTTAACTCAATCGTTAAAGCTTCGCCTTCACATCTTAGAATGCTTATATTCGCGTTGTCCGGCGATCTCTTCTCGCCTTTTGCACCATTAAGTTTCACGTCAGTGATCTCAGCAAATATGCCTTTTACAAGTTTGTCCCGCATCGTGCGCATGCGATTGACATTAGCCTCAAAATCTTGAAAAGCCAACTCAGAAGCTTTTGTGAAGCCAACTATAAGTGGGGTGTTTTCAACTCCAGGCCAAAGCTTCTGCGTCCCTATCTGTCCCTCTAAAATCTTATCTACCTTCACGCCTTCTTTAGCATACAGCGCGCCGATGCCACGGGGACCTAGAATCTTGTAGCTGCTGACTGTTGCTAAGTCCACTTTGAGGTCCTGCACATTAATGGGAATTCTTCCATACGCGTCTGAAGCATCCATGTGGAACAGGGTTTCCGAGTTTTTATCTTTAACTATGTCCAAGGCTTCCTTTACAGGCTGGATGGTGCCAATCTCATTGTTAGACATCGATATGCTTGCAAGAACTGTCTCTTTATCCACGGAAGCTTTAAGCTTCTCAAGGTCGACAAAGCCTTCCTTGTCAACCGGGATCTTAGTGGTGGTGAACCCAAATTTTTGTAGCAGTTCAGTTACATGCAAGACGTTTATAGGTTCTATCTCTGAGATTACGATTTTCGTGCCTTTGTGTTTGTTGGCGAAAGCTGCTCCAATCAAGGCGAGGTTGTTGGCTTCTGTCGCGCCGGGTGTAAAGGTTATTTCTTCGAGAATTTTTGCGCCCAAGTACTCGCTGATTTTTTGGGCTGACTCCATGATAGTTTCGAAGGCTTCCCAGCCTGGTTTATGAGTAAGTGTGGGGTTGCCATAACCTTGCTGGGTATAATAGGGGAGCATGGCTTCAACCACTTCTTTGGGAACCACAGTCGAGTTTTCATTGTCCAAGTAGACCTCGCGTCTTAGATTTTCATGTGCTTTTAGTAACGCCTTAATATTTTCAACCATGTCATACCATGACCTTGTTAGAGAACGAATAATTGTTTCACACTTAATATCGCAAATTCAAGTAGAAAAAGATACCCGTAAAAAATTGAGGAGCCACACATTAACACTATAAATCTGCTTTCCTATATTGTGCTTTAAGAATGAAACGATGGCGCATACAAGTGAAAGTAACAGAATTGCCAGTTCCAGAAAAAGTAAAAGAGGCAACGCTTCGAAGCGGCATTGAGGAGTTGTATCCTCCGCAGGAAGAAGCCCTGCAAGCCGGAGTCCTGAAAGGTAAAAACTTGGTTTTGGCAAGCCCCACAGCATCTGGGAAGACGTTGATAGCCGAGCTTTGCAGTCTCAATCATGTCTTAGAGAAGAAAGGCAAAGTGGTCTATTTATCGCCTCTAAGAGCTTTGGCGAACGAAAAGTTCGTTGAGTTTAAGAAATACACATCTATCCGGAAGACAAACGGAAAGCGAGTTAGCGTAGGTATTAGCACCGGCGATTTTGACAGCGGCGATTCATGGCTGGGAAGATACGACGTAATAGTTACGACGAACGAGAAGGCGGATTCACTTTTAAGGCACCGGGTCAAGTGGATGGATGACATCTCGCTTGTGGTTGCGGATGAAGTGCATCTGTTAAACGATGGCGACCGCGGTCCCACCCTTGAAGTGGTGCTGGCGAGGCTTATGCAGGTTAACCCGGACCTACAGGTTCTAGCTCTAAGCGCGACTATCCATAACGTTGAAGAAATTGCAGACTGGCTTAACGCTTCTTATGTGATAACTGAGTGGCGCCCCGTTACCCTTAAAGAAGGCGTACTGTTACATGAAGAAATCCAGTACAAAGACGGCGATGCCAGAAAAATCGAGAAAAAAACACGCGACCCAACAATAAACCTCGTTTTGAACACCCTGAGAACTGGCGGTCAAGCACTAGTCTTCGTGTCCACCAGAAAGAACTCGGTGAACTTGGCGAAAAAGATTGCAGCGCATACAGGCGAACTCCTATCTAAACCAATTAAACGAACTCTGGAGAATGAAGCCGAGAAGATATTGTCCGCAGGAGAGAGAACGCACATAAGCGAATCCCTCGCTAAGCTCGTGGAGTGCAGCACCGCTTTTCATCACGCTGGCTTAGCTAGCATCCACCGCAGGATGGTTGAAGATTTATTCAGGCAGAGAAAAATAAAAGTTTTAACTGCCACGCCAACGCTAGCTTTCGGTGTCAACCTTCCAGCACGCACCGTAGTGATTCAGGATTACCGGCGTTGGGAGCTAGGCTACGGTTACTACCCCATAGCCGTTCTGGAGTACAAACAGATGGCAGGTAGGGCTGGAAGACCTAGGTACGACAAGATTGGAGAATCGATACTCATTAGCAAGACCGCTGACGAGGCGGATTACTTGATGGATAGTTACGTTCTTGCCCGTCCCGAAAGGATATGGTCGAGGCTGGCGGTTGAAAAGATAATCCGCGGACACGTGCTGGCAACAATCGCTTCGGACTTCGCACATACGGAGAACGGAATCTACGATTTCTTCGGAAAAACCTTCTACGCACATCAATATGATGTAAAAGCTATCAAAAGCATAATAGCCAAGATTCTGAAGTACCTGTACGACGAGGAAATGCTGGATCTGTTCGGCAATGAAATTTACGCAACCAAATTCGGAAAACGCGTAAGCGAACTGTACATTGACCCGTTGACAGCCGTTGAAATTCGCAATGCAATACGGAATGAGCCTACTTATCTTACTGATTTGAGCTTGCTACATCTTATTGCACATACGCCAGATATGGGTCCAATTATGAGACCGTACTCGCGCGAGTTTGACAAGCTAGGGGTTTTAATGGAGGAGCACAGAGAAGAGTTTTTAACTCACATCCCCAGCGAGTTTGATGACCAAATTGGCTACCAAGAGTTTTTAGGCGAAGTCAAAACTGCTATGGTTCTAAAAAGCTGGATTGAGGAAGCTAGCGAGAACCTGTTGATAGAACAATTTCAAGTTCAGCCAGGAGACCTATATAGGACAATTGAAAATGCAAAGTGGCTTCTTTACGCCACCCATGAAATAGCCAAACTATTCGGAAATAAAGCAGTTCTGCCCTTGGCTTCGGAACTAATAGAGCGGGTAGCTAAAGGAATAAAGAGGGAGCTGGTACCCATCGTCAAGCTGGAAGGCGTTGGGCGCATACGCGGACGCATAATGTATAACGCGGGATTCCAGACGGTTGCCGACATCAAGCACGCGCCACTTGAAGAACTGACAAACCTTCCGCTTATCGGGCCTAGGTTGGCTAAGAAAATAAAGGAACAGGTGGGGGGTTTCGTCAAGAAGGAAACCTGGGAGAAACTCGAGAAGGGCGACGAGTGGAAACAAAAGTCATTGGGGGATTACTAACTTTAGCTTTCAGCGAACGACTCTGCCTGCTTAACCGCCGTGCCCAAATAATTCTTCGGATTTAACGCGTCGTCAATTTCTTTCTCGCTCAGCTTGTTGCATACGAGCTCCTCTTCGAGGAGAATTTTGCGGAAGTGCCGCTTTTCAACTTCGCTCTTCAGAGATAATTTCCTCAGCAGTTCGTGGGCTTCTTGCCTGTTTACGCCCTTCGCAACGAGAGCCATCATCACGGCTTCCGACATGGCACGCCCCTGAGTTAGATCCAAGTTCCGTATCATCCGTTGTTCATCAATCAGTAAATTGTCTACGATATTATACATTAAGAATAGCATGTAATCGACAAGAATGCAAGATTCTGGAAGCATGAACCGTTCAGCTGAGGACTGGGTTAGGTCCCTCTCATGCCAGGTTATAACGTTTTCAAGCGCAGGGATGGATAGACTTCTGACGATTCGGGCTAAGCCGCAAACTCTTTCACACGTTTCTGGGTTCCGCTTATGAGGCATCGTGGAGCTGCCAACTTGGTACTGCTTCTCAAACGACTCAAAAATTTCCCCGATTTCAGGTCTCTGTAATTCTCGGATTTCCGTGGCAAAATTTTCCAACGTAGACGCAATCATGGCTAATAGGCAAACGAATTCGGCGTAGCGGTCTCTCTGCAAAATCTGCGTGGAAATCTCTGCAGCGTGAATGCCAAGCCGTTTCATTACGAGTTCTTGAATGCGTGCAGCATGTTCCCCTAAGCTGGCTTGGGTGCCCACAGCGCCGCTTATCTTTCCTGCTAGGACTCGGTCTCTAGAGTCGTTTAGTCGTTCGATGTGACGAGAAACCTCGTGTCCCCAGACCGCGAATTTGAAACCTAAAGTTATAGGCATCGCGTGCTGCCCATGTGTTCTTCCAATCATGACAGTTTCTTTGTATCGCCTAGCCTGCTTCTGCAATATATCCTTTAATTTGGCGAGTTTTTTCTCGATAATTTCTAAGGCGGCTTTTAGTTGCATAGCGTTAGCGGTGTCTACGATATCGTAGCTTGTGGCACCTAAGTGTACATATGCACCACTGGAGCCGCACACTTCAGATAATACACGAACTAAAGAGGCTATATCATGTTTTATTTCCTTCTCGATGGCTTTTACGCGCTCTACCTTCACATATTTGGTGGAAGCCATAGCCGCAATTCTTTCCCCGTCCTTCCGCGGGATGTCTCCGACTTCAGCATGTGCCAGAGCTAAGGCGGCTTCAACATCAAGTAGTCTTTGAAAGCGAGCTTTTTCCTCGAAAACCTTAAGCATTTCAGGAGTTCCATAACGACCTGTATCTATAGGTAGTGTTGGCAAACCCTTATCCCTCGACACAAGGATACGCGGGTTAAACATTAATGTTTTGCCACGCCAATAGCAGAATAGCTTTAAAAGGAAAGGTCGTTGGGTATGAAGGCAAGTGTAGCAGTGTTTACTAAAAAAGGTGGCAATGCAACTCTCTGTTCATATGATGAGCAAAATTTAATGCTTTTTAGGGATGCTACCGTCCTCTTTCAAGGGAGTGTCTACTCCCCAACTCCAGGCGCTTCAGGCGCAGAAATTATTGCTAAGAAGCTTGAACAGACAAACCGCGTCAAATTAAGCGAGGCGTTTCTTAAGGAGGTTGAAGGTGATTTCTCATTCATAATAGAGGAGCCAGAGCGAATTATTGCAGGAAGAGCCCCTATGGGCGTTCAGCCGCTATACTATGGCGAGAACAGAACCATTGCGGCTCTTGCTTCCAATAGGAAAGCCCTGTGGAAACTCGAAATAGACAAAGTGCAGTCTTTTCCACCTGGGCACGTGGCGCTTGTTGGCAGAGAGGGGTTCAGTTTTAAGCCTGTTAAAACGCTTGCAAGCGCAAAGCCTAAGCCTATAACCATGCTAGAGGCAGCGGAAACTCTCCAGAATTTACTGGAGCAGTCTATTCGCAGACGCGTTTCAGGGATAAAGGAAGTTGTGGTGGCTTTTTCTGGGGGATTAGACAGCAGTATTCTGGCGTTTCTGGCAAGTAAGTGCTCCACGAGCGTCCTTTTAGTTCATGTTAGCTTGGAGAATCGTCCTGAAATAGAAGAGGCAAAAAGAGTGGCAGAAGAGTTGAATCTACCATTGCAAATTTTCTTGTTCAAGGAGACAGAGGTTGAAAAAGTACTAACTAAAGTTGTGGAGCTTATCGAAGAGCCTGACCCTATTAAAGCAAGCATTGGCGTGCCTATTTATTGGACGGCGAAAAAAACTGCGGAAGCAGGGTTCAAGGTGCTACTTGCGGGACAGGGCGCGGACGAGCTTTTCGGAGGATACAAACGCTACGTCAACGAGTACTTGTTGCATGGAGCGGAAAAGGTGAGAAAAACCATTTTTGAAGACGTCATTCGAATTCATGAAAGTAACATAGAGAGGGATGTGAAAATCTGCAGTTTCCATGACGTGGAGTTGCGTTTACCTTTTGCTTCATACCCGCTCGCCGAGTTTGCTATAGCTCTGCCTGTTGAACTAAAAATCGAAAGGAAATTGGGGTCTCTTAGAAAACTAGTGTTAAGGAAAGTTGCTGAGAACATAGGCTTGCCCGCCTCAATAGCGGAGAAGCCGAAAAAGGCTATGCAGTATGCTACAGGGGTAAATGACGCTGTCAAGAAGATAGCGAAGAAAAAGAAGGCGACTGTGGTCGAATACATAATGGCGCTTTTTCTCACCCAGATGACCGAGAAAACCAGATAGCTTTTTGCCTATAATTTAGGTGAAATCGAGCCTTCAGTTGCTTGCTTATCCTAAAACTTAGGATTTATATGAGGGAAGTAGGCAAAAGTAGTTTTGGTGGGTTGTTTGATTGACTGCTGTGGATGGAAGGTGACATTATAAAACACGTTAAAATTACAGCATTTGACTGCCCAGCCGCTTGGTTCCAAGCGCTTAATCACATATGGAATGAGGGTGACTCTTTTCAGGTGGGTTATGGCTCGGAGATTACGGAGACCAAGAAACTCAATTTGACCATAGAAATAGCCCATCCAGAAGCTAGACCGCTGATCAGCGATAAGGCGCCTTGTGATATTAGATACGTTCAGGGCTACGCGTTGGAGTACCTGTGGTGTGGCGAGAAACATGATGAGGAAACGTACACGTACGGAAGCAGGCTCAACAACCCTGTCAATCAGATTGAAGAAGCTGTGAAAAGGTATGTGCAGGAACAGCGAGACCGGCAAGTTACAATGGTCATCAGATTACCCGAGGATATTAAGAAAAGCCTCGCCTCAAGGAGGCATGAACCGCCTTGCTTGAGTCTGATTGATACTGAGATTCTTGAGGGAAAAATGCACTTGACGTGCTATTTTAGATCTTGGGACGCATATGCGGGTTTGCCCGCTAACATCGCGGGGTTGCAGTTTTTTAACGAAGCCTTCGTGAAAGAGATTAATAGTCGCGGGAACCTTTCGTTGGAAACTGGGAAGCTGATTTTTCATTCAAAGAACTGCCACATTTACAAGAGGCAATTCAATTTGGTCAAAGAATTGCTGAAGCCTAAAAACAGTTCCAAATTTCCTCGAATTGCTGAAAAGCTGATGAGCGCCTCGGAAGAAGCGTCTGATGAAAAATGAGCATTGAGGAGCTTAGTAATAAAAGTGAACGATGTAATTAGGCTTAGAAGTTGGAATGAATTTAAGCGATTGATGGCTGAACTCAAGCCAGAATCAGTCGTTTACAGCATCGACCAGAATGCCATGTCGAAAACAAAGGAGCTCACATGTCTGAGATTGATTCTTCCTGCATCAAAGGCGTATTATGTTTTTGTTGATTTTCCGAAGGGGAGCAATCTGAGGGGTACGGGCATTTTTTTGCATGAAGGCCAAAATGGACGCTTCATCGAAGACCAAGACATAATTGACTTCCTCAAAAAGGAGTTTGGAGAGAACATAGCAGTGTTTTCATACTGGACAGCTTAACTGTTCTTCCAAAATCCCCTTTTCCCAAGTTTCTTACCCAAATAAACTAGGCTAAGCATTACTGGGACTTCCCAGAAAAGCCCCATTGTAGTTCCAAGCGCAGCTTGAGAGCCCAAACCGTAAATGCTTACTGCAGTAGCGATTGCGATTTCGAAGTGGCTGGAAGAACCAATTATCACGGCGATTATTCCCTCCCGGTATCTGAGTCCCGCAAACCGCGTAACCAGCAAGTTCAAACCGACAATTATGAAAAATCCGAGCAGCAGCGGAATCGAAACCAGTAGCATCTCCTCTGGGTGCTGTATTAGCACTTGGCCATTCAGCGAGAAAAGGACAACCAGAGTTGCTAAAAGAGCCGCTACAGCGATTTTTCCTATGAATGGTCTGTAAGTCTCTTGGAACCATGTTTCTCCGTTTTTAGCTTTGATTGCCCTCTTTGAGATGATGCCTAAAACTAGTGGAATGCCAATGAAGACAAGTACAGACATGAGAAGCGCCAAACGATCAATCTGAATGTTCCGGACACCTGTTAACAACGTAACTATGGGTGCATATAGAACCATAATCGTTAAAGTATTTAGGCTTGTATTGACAACGTTTTGCTCTTGATTTCCGTTAGCGAGGGCACCCCAGACACAGACCATAGCTGTGCATGGACTGGAACCCAGCAGTATTAACGCAACAATCAATTGGTCCTGACCAGCCAAGAAGTAGTAAGCCAGAAAAGCCGTTACCAATGGTGCCCAAATCCAATTTGATATCAGTGTTAAGATAATTGGTTTTGGGTTTTTCGCCAACTTTTTAAGTTCACTGAATTGTAGGTTTAAGAGTGCGGGATACATCATTAAAAAAAGGCACACACCAATCGGTATTGATATTCCAGCAAACTGTAGATTGTTAATGGTGGTACTTAGCTCCGGAATAATTTGTGATAGTGAAAGTCCAATTACCATGCATAGGAAAACCCATAACGCAAGGTACTTCTCAAAAATCCCCAGTTGAACTTCACATGATTCCTCCATTTTTTCCTCATCCTAGAGTTTAGCCAATTTTTGCTTTGCTTTTTTCACGCTATTTGCTCAATTATTCTCTGTTTAAGTGTGGCAAGCAATTCTGGAGTTAATCCGTCAATCACACAGTAGACTTCAGGGTCTGCAATTGAATATTTGTGCCAGGTGCCTTTTTTTCTTCTTTTGACCAAGCCGGCGTCTTTGAGTATTTTCAGGTGGCGTGAGACAACTGGTTGGGCTAGTTTAAGATGTGGCGTGATTTCGCATACACATTTTTCTCCGTTTCGTAAAAACAGTATTATTTCAAGTCTAGTCGGATCTGAGAGCGCGTTGAAGATTTTGGCTCTGAAGCGTGTCAGACTGTTTGATTTTGAAGGCATAAATCAATATAATATATATAAATATTTAAATATTATTATATAACATAAAAATAGAAACGCCAAAGGGGGGCATAAAAACGAAGAAAGAAACGGATCATGGTATTCCTCGAAGCAAGATACCTTGGGGTCCGAAAATAGACTATGAAGAATGCATAAATTGCGGAAAATGCGTAGACTACTGCAAACTCGCTGTGTATGAATTTCAAGAAAAAGAAAGAACAAAGATACCCGTCGTAAAAAATCCTAACAACTGCGTGGTTTTCTGCACAGGATGCGAAGAACAATGTCCCAAAGGCGCCATCAATTTTCCTCCTAAAAAAGAGATCCAAGAGCTAATTTGCAAACTGCAGAAAATAGAAGCTTAAATACATGAAAAAGGCTGATAATTTGAAGGACAAAAAAATAAGAAAGACAGCAAGCAGGCCAACTTCAAAATAACCTTTTAAAGCTTTGCGACATCTTGTTGCAGTTTTGGCAGGCAGAATTCGGCTCAGGAATCTTCTAGAAGTATGGACTAATAATATGAGGAACTTCAACGTTGTTCCTGAAGCTATTCTTTGTTTGGGTTGCAGCAAAAAAAGACTGGGCTAACACTCACGGCTCTAGGATAGCGATTGGAAATTGGTGTGTTGCAAATGTTTTATTATGCAAATTAGCTATTCAAATAGGACATCATAGCCCTTCCAGTGTGATGAGGAATAAATTTGGTCAGCGCAGAAGCCATTGCAAAACTTTCAGTAATTCTGAAGCCCATTTCAGATGAGCAAGGCGCAAACGCGGCTGTAGCCTTACTTTTAAAACATAGGCGAAACGACTTTGACTTGCTTTTGGTGAAACGGGTTGAAAATCCGTCTGACACATGGTCGGGGCAGATGGCGCTTCCAGGAGGAAAACAGGAGTCGAAAGACCTTAGCTTGAAGCACACGATTATGCGGGAAACTTTGGAGGAGACGGGCATAGCTCTTCGTCTGTGCCGTTTCTTAGGTGTTTTGAGTGCTGTGCGGTCGGAGCCGAAGCCTGAGTTTGTTGTTCTTCCTTTTGTGGTACTTCTTGAGGATGAGCCTGAGCTGAAGCTGAGTGAGGCGGAGTTAGAGACTTACATTTGGGTTCCTTGCGAAGAGGTCATTGGGAGCAAGGGCGTGGTAGAGTTTGACTTCGGTAGGGTTCCTGCGTTCCTGTTTGCAGACGCTGTGGTTTGGGGTGTAACCTATAGGATTTTAAGTGAATTCATTAGAACTATCGAAGAGGCAAAACAATGGTAAACCCTAATTTTGTGTCGGGCAACCCAAGTTTGTCCATGGGTCATACCACCAAGCACGTTGTAGACTTCTTTGAATCTTTCTTTCTTCAGCATACTTACGGTTATGCTGGCTCTATTTCCAACTGAGCAGATAGCAGCGGCTTCATTGCTCCATGGTAGTAGGTAGCTGTTGTTTGCGTTGCCTTCAGACTTGATTCTTTTCAGTTTCACTTTTTTTAAAAACTCCAAGTGTTTATGGTGAAGTTGGAACTGGGAGAAATGGTTTTACGGAATCGACTAAGTGGTCCAGTCTAAGAGGCGTCTTTCGCCTTGAAGATTTTTAATTTCAGTTAAGTCCTGGACTACTTCCATCGTTCCCAAGTATTTTCCTTTCGCGTCTCGTACAGCGAAGAACCTGATGTAGATGAAGCGGTTATTCAGGGTTATCCAGAATTCCGCTACGTTTTTTTCTCCGTTTTTAAAGGCTTCTACTATTTTGCTTACTATATAGAGGCTTTTTTGTGGATGACACTTGTGCACTTTTCTGCCCAGAACTGCTTTTGTTCGCACGAAGAGTCTTTCTTCGGGTTTGTTGAAGTATCGAACGGTGTCGTCAGCACCTACGAAGGTTATGTCAATTGGTAGCGAGTTTAGCACGCCATCAAGCTGCTTTTTTGTGAGAGTGCCTGTCTCGAACTGCAATTTGCCTTCTAACGCCTTTTGAGCTTGGGCTTGCGCCATTTCTGCTTTGGGAATTATATTGATGAGTTCAGGTGGGGTGAAGCAGCAGTAGCCGATTTCGTCAAATTCTTGGCGGATGTCAATCCATTCCTTCGGTGTTACTGTGCTCATGGCGGCTGGAAATAGGACATTATTTTCCTTGTAGAAGTGGCTTTGAAGCACTTTGCTGAGGGTTTTTGCGGTTTCCCAGAGCTGGTCTTTAAAGTTTTGGAAGTTTGCTTCTTCCACATCCATTATGAGCGTATGCAGTTTCTTTTTCAGTTCCTTTATTTCGTTGTGTTCTATCCACATGACTGCGGGAGGTTCGGTAATTCCGTGCTTCTCGAGGTATGGGAACAGCACGTTTTCTTCGCGCAGATAGTGTTTTTCTGAGTCTGTGAAGTCCTCTGCCAAGTGCTCAATTTCATGGATTTCTGTGATGGCGTAGCGAATGTCGGTTACTTTTAGCATTTTATTTGATAGAGCGAGCAGCTCCTCTACCTTTTTTAGTATTATTTTGTGTTCTTCCATAAGGATGCTGATAGGTTGGCTGGGTTGTAGTTTTGGCTGTTGCTTTTCGAGCTGTTCTTTGAAGATAGCCATATGTACATCGCAGAGTTTTCGCATTTCTTCTCGTTTCATGCCTTCCTTGGCGAGTTCCTCTTCGATTTTCGCTATTTCCAAAGAGTCGGTACCTTCTAAGACGTGTCGGAATTTTTCTTTCACCTGTTCCGGAGGGACACCGGTGTGCAGTTGACGGATAGCTTCTTTGATTTGGGCTTTTTTGTCTTCCAAAATTTTCTTCCTCGTAGGAAATTAGAAAAGATGAGCTGATTTAATCCTTTCTGAAATGGTTTGGAGAAAAATACGACATTTTCGTGCTATCGAAAGCTTATTTTGATGGCTTGATTAAGCTAGAGGACTGCATTCGTGGGGTTTCGAAATTGAGTGTCGTTCTATTGTGAAACAACGGTTTTATCGTTAAGGGTGTACATGAAAAATATGGTTAAAGAGGTTTGTTTTGTCCTTATTTTATAAAAAGGAAACTAAAAACTTGCGAGCACATAATTTGTGGATTACAATAGAGAAACTCCATTCATATCTGGATCCTATTGGATGTTTATTGCAGAAACATAGGGATTTGCGCGAAGTGTTCTGCAGAACTATATAAAGGGGGCTGCAGATTGTTCCGAGGATAACAGTCTTTGTTCGCCAGTTAACAGTGCTTCAACATGAATTTATGCTCTCTCACTACTTTAATGGTAATGAAAACACTTCGGAATCACGCTAAATAATTTATATATATACAAAAAGCATTGAAGTACAGAGGATAACATGGCTTTAGGTGACTCCGTAACCATAATAGTAATCGTGTCAGTGTTGGCCATTGCCATTGCAATCGTCATCTATGCTATGCGAAAACTGGGAAAAACACCAACAGAAACATCTCGAAAACCGGAGGAATCAGACCTCAGAGGCTTGCCCTTCAAAGTCACCAAAAGCGTACAGTCAACCGACGCATCTCAAGCAAAAAATGAACTGCGAATCCTCGACTTGGAACGAGAAATTTTAAGCGCTGCCATAAGACGCCTCTATGAGGCGCATGCGGAAGGAAAAATCAGCGAACAAGAACGAGAACGCCTAGCTAGCAGCTATAAAAACCGCATGATGGCAGTCAAAGACTCTATGACAAAAGACGAAAGTATCGTCGCACTACACGAACTTGAAATTATGCAAGAAGACCTCGTGAAATTATTTAGCGAACGCTTTGGAGACCTAAGCACAAAAGTCGAAGAACTCAGATCAAAAATCGACGTGCAAACTGTGAAAGAAATACCCGTAAAAATGCCCAAATCACAAATACCTGAAGAGCTGGAAATGGCTGAAGAAGAGGAAAGAGGCAAACCCCAAAGAAAGAAGAAAGTACCGGCAAAACCAAGTCTAAAAACCGAAGCAGAAAAACGAATAGAAGAAATCAGAAACGAAGTGGAAAAAGTATTGGACAAATTGGGACAGATGGAAATTGAATCCTAAACAATTAGAAGATGCAAAGAAAAAAGCAGCATACGCAGCTGTCGAGCACGTTAAAAACGGCTTCACCGTGGGTTTGGGCAGCGGAACCACAGCCGCCTACGCTATAAAAGCCCTAGGCGAAAAAATAAAACGTGAACACCTGAATTTGCTTGCCGTGCCAACATCATACCAAGCCTTCTCATTAGCAATCCAATCTGGAATAGCCATAACTACCCTCGAAGAACACCCAATCCTCGATGTAACCATCGATGGCGCAGATCAAATAGATCCAAACCTAAACCTGATCAAAGGCATGGGCGCAGCGCTCGCTAGAGAAAAAATCGTAGCATCAACTTCAAAACACAACATCATCATCGCAGACTCAACCAAAAGAGTCACAATGATAGGTCAGGACAATCATCCTGTACCAGTCGAAATTCTTACGTTCGCCATGGCCCCTGTACAGAGGAGAATAGACGCTATTGGTGGAAGACCAATTTTAAGAGAAGGGAAAAACAAGCTGGGACCTGTAATAACAGACAACGGAAATGCAATCATAGACGCCTACTTCGGAACAATAAACAACCCTGCAGAACTTGAAAAGACACTTAAACAGATTCCAGGCGTAGTTGAAACCGGACTTTTCATCGATTTATCAGACATTGTCTACATAGGAACTGCCTCCACAGTTGAAAAAATCGAGAAGAAAAGAAAATAGCGCACAATGGCGCCTTCTGTGCTTAGCGTATTCTCTTTCGCATGAAAATCAAAATTCACCCTTTTGTATAGGTCTATGCAAACTTGAACGTCGAACCTTACGCCTTGCCTTCCTCATTTTGGATTGAAGAAATGATAAATTCCAGAAATTGTTTTCCAAAGTTTGTTGTATGACTAGCAAAAATTCTACTTCTACCAGTTAAAATGTTCATAGACTCCCAATCAGAAGCAAGCCCTTTCGCTGACAAATCCCCAAGCAACTGTTTTGCTAAAGTCTTTCTTTTTTCCAGTTCTGGGAAAGCAGTAAAAAGAACCGATAAGACAGTCCCCAAAGCTTTTTTAGGAACGGGAATTGCACTTCGCTCAAGCCATTCTTCAGGATTATCAAGAAATTTAAGAACCTTCATGTGCCAAGGGGTTAATTCATTAACAAAATTAAGAAAGACTTGTTGTACGTTTTCTTCAAATGGAACGGAAGCAGTATTCAGAACTGCGTTGCGAAGTGTTTCAAGCTTTTCTAATCTTGTAAAACTTTCAGCTGCGACTTTCTTTATGCAAATTTCCTTTGGTCTTTCGAATCTTTGAATCTCAGCTGGTTGTTTAGGCACCAGAATCTTTTCACGCTTTTGTATCACTTTTCTATCATGATCGCCATAAACAGAATATGCTAGCAGAAAAAGTGCAATACTTATCAAGAAATTGAAACCCAATGTTGCCCAAATCCAAAAAGGAACGTACCCGCCTAGTTGTAGCAGGGAGAGAATACCTACAGCAGAGAGCAACAGTGCTAAGCTAACAATGACAAGTGAAAACTTTAGATAGTTTTTCATTATTCTCTCTCACGCCGTTGATTTCATAAAAGAAGTATATCTAATTTTTCACTTTCTTTTGTTTTGTAGGCATTCAAGCAACTTGAGCACTAAACAAAAAATGTTTTAAAAAGAAGCAATGATTGAAGCCGATTATAATATCTGCTACTGCAATCACATGATTGTCACATCAAAGATTAACTCTGTCTACTACGAAAGTCTATGCTTGAAATAATGGATGATTACTGAGAGCCTTGCTTCTGGAAATCAGTAATACTCTAACCTTGTAATTTGCAGCTTTCTTAGGTAACCAAAGAGTGGTAGCGTTAGCTGAATAATCTTTATCAATTAGAATGAAAACTCAGGTAGTAGTTATTAGCTTTCACGATGGCAATAACCTACCAATGTAAAGAAACGCGTGAACCAAATTCCAAGACAGCAACTCAGAAAGTAAGACGGTGCCGGGGTAGCCTAGCCTGGCTAGGGCGCCAGACTCATAATCTGGAGAGAAAAGGGACCAGACGCCCTAACCCAGAAGTCGCGGGCTCGAATCCCGCCCCCGGCACCACAAATAGGTTTTTGGAGGATTTCCTACATAGAGAGCGATTCGCGAGTCGCACGAAAAAAGCGCAAGTTTCCCTCTAAGAAAAGAGGCTGCAATTTGTCTAAGCGATTTCAGCATTACTCAAAATGACAAAGACAAAAACGCAACAGTTGGGACTTCAATTGCATTTCATCGGTTTACGCAATTTGTGGGCTGCGATGGAATTGACCACTTTAGTCAGCCGGAAAAAGATTTCCTTCAAGTGTGAGTTACAAAATCGGTATATGTAGGTGAAGAAATTGAAAACGGTAATCACGATCAGAATTGAAAGCTATTTTGTTGACCACGCTTATAGACTCGGCTTAAACATCTCGCGCATTTCGAGAAACCCCGTCGAAGAAATAATTAATAAATCTAAGGCAATTCCATGAAAGCGGTTTTTTAGTGGTGTTAAAGAATGCCATTGAAATTTGTGGTCCCTGCAATCGACTTGGTAGACCAATAGGTTCAAATCTTAAGGTGACTAATGAAAAGGAAAATAATGTGGAATCTTGTCAAAAAAAGATGGACCAATTTTGAGGAATGACTGTGAAAGCAAAACTTAGAATGAAGTGTATGAATTGTGGTAAATGGAATAGGCTAGAGGTTGAAAAGATATTTCTCAATGCAGGCAACTCAGACTCCAAATTGAAAGTTTTTTTGCCTGCATATCTGCCTCTAAAGACTGAGAAATGCTCAGAATGCAATCATGTTATAGCAAAGGAAAATGGATTAATTCGAATTAAGAAAAATTGACTTTTTCAATCATGGAAGGTCTAATAAAAAAGAATTGGGATTTATGGTCCAAGTGCTCCTTGTATACTGATAATATTTTTCTTCACTTCGCAAGAATTTCAAGAAGTAATTTTAGTTGAATTGTATTCACACATGAAGCATTCGAGGGTTAGAGTGATGGAACATTTAGCTCGATTACTAACGGTAGCTAAGTCACCAACAAGCCCAGCATTAATTCAGAATTCCTTCCTCAATTTAGTGTGCCTTCTGGAAGCATTTCTAAAAGGTACTAGTATGGGTACCAGTGCAATAAAAAACCCAAATTTGCCCTTATTGCCTAATTGCACAAAGAATTGGAGCCTCGGGCGGGCTTTGATCCCGCGACCATTACCTTACCAAGGTAACGCCCCACCAGGCTAGGCCACCGAGGCACAGCGGATTATCTCTGAGCAAGGCTTAAATTATTGAGTTATAGGTCAGGTACTTTTAATGTATGTCTTTGACCTACTTGACCATTCCTAGCCTTATCAGTAGAGAGAGAAATGCCTTGAGATTTTAATAAAGTTTTCAGAGCTTCTACGTCAATTATTTTGCAGTAAGTAAACTGTGCCTTATGGATTTTCTTGTCTATGGCTGCAGTTTCTCACTCTAGCGCAGCATATCCTGCTTTGTCTATTTAGTGATATTTGGCAAGAGCTGGCATTTCCATATTTTGGGCACTGAATCTTTACGCATTTAATTTTCATCTTAGTTTTTCGCCTATTTACCTTGGTTTAGGAAGATCCCCTGCATGCCGACATTACTTATAATGACAGTTAAAGACCAGTTTTGGGTCGTCTTGACGACTTTTCTGAAAATATTAAACTTTCTTAATTTAAAGAGGCTATAATGACGTATATGTAATTATTTTGAAGAGATTGTATTGGATTCTCTTCTTTGCTCTACTACTATTGCCAATTGTGGTTAATTTTGTTTGCACAACTGAAATTCTTTCATTTGCTAAGAGAAAATTTCCTTATTGGAGCAATATCACACAAAATGTCCTTTTCAAAGATATTCTATTCATAGAGGGTGCAGTGTTACTTATTTTAGGAGCACTTGTTGGCGGAGTTACTCTTTATAACGCATGTTTCCCAACGGATGTTAGAAAAGCACAATTTACGGAATATATTTGGAACTGGAAAAAGCTGAGGGAAGCGCGGAATTTTCTAACCGGCTTAATTGTTGGATTGGTGCTAATAGCTTTTGGGATTATCTATATCGCATTGGCAATATTATTTCTAGGTTTTCCATTGCAGTAGGAATCAGGCGAGCTTGGCAGTAGTAGATTTGCAAAGTAATCAATTTACCTTAAAACATCTTCATCATTTTGAGAGACAGCATTCATCAGAGAAAAGATAGAAAAATTTTGAAGCGTATTGAAAACTTCCAATTTATTAGCAAACAAAACTTAAATCTAAATTTCTTCCCTTATGATTGGGTGAATACAAATGACAAAAGAAGAACAATTTCCAGTCCATGAAACAGTAAAAGTCTTAAAGGGCGTAACAATTAGCAAAAGCATCAACTGGTGGTCTGCTGCTTTAATGGTTGAGTCTTATGGGAGAAAACAACTTGCTTTGTATCTATGGCGTAAAGATGCTAATGGAAAATGGAAAAGAAAGGAGAAATTCATCATACCCTCAAAGGACAATTGGGAGAAGATGAAAAAGATTATAGATGATACGTTTTTCTCTATATAGACCAAATCCCAGCATTTATCAACATTAAATTAACTCACTTTTCAGAGAACATTTTTGGAGCGCATAGGTAACTTGAAAACTGAATTAGGTAATTCATTGAAGAGGGTGCTTTTGGATAGATAATTTGGTTGATTTTGAAAGAATAGCTTGGAAGAGTGTTCATTCTGGTTATAGGGAGAAGACTCCTTAACACCACGGCTTAGGAAACTTTCGTCAATCCCTGGGAGATCTTCTCATTAACTAATTATTCCTCGAATGTTGTGAAGTGAAAAAATAGTTTTGTATATAACATTAAATCAGAGTTTGACCTGAGTAATAGCTGGAAAGGAATTTAATTAGAAAATATAGGATGCTTTAATTGATACTTCTGAAGACCATATGGGCATTGTAATCGCTGAAGATTTGACCACCAAAATTTTGAGAAAAAACTTTGCTGAGGAGAACCATTCATATAAATTGCTGATCGAAAACAAAGACCGGAATGAATACGAAGCTCAAAGAGTCTCAAAACTTGAAGCTTCAAAATCACTGGTTTCAGTCCGTGGAGAAAGCATATCCCTTTCAAAATCTGTCATACGCGATGAAATGGTTTAAATGTCCTGCACGTCCTTAAAAAGCGATATAAAGCCCAGGGGGTCACCAAGCTCAAAAGTTAATAACCTTAAGTTACATCATAAAAAAGGAATTACGCAGAAATGTCGGCGATTTTAGAATGGGCGGTCACCGTAGCAGATAGACTAACGGAGAAATTCGTGAGAAGTTATACTATATTCGGTGTATGATGTCTTGAAATTAAGGTTGTTCATATCCAAAAGAAATGAATTAAACGATTATTCACGTAAAGACTACATTAGATTTGTCGTTGTTGACTTAGATAAGTCTAGACAGTATCCAACCAATTTCGTTTGTATATTACCTAAAAATATCAAGTTAACAGGCAAAAAAACCACCAAATTTGAAAGAATGTTTGAAGATGACAGTTCAGAATTAGCCAAGAAGCTTTTGAGTCGTGCGTTACGAGCTGAAGAGGACTGGGAGGTAAAAGCGGAAATCAGAAAACGTTTAAATCTGCTCAAACCAAAGCCGCAATACGAAGCCCGAACCCTTGGCTCAAAACACTTACACAATAAATATTAGAGAACTATACGTATTTTCAACTCTTAACGGCGTGGCGGCGGGGGTCTCCAAGTCAGGTCAAAGGAGCAGGGCTTAGGACCCTGTCGCGTAGGCGTTCGTGGGTTCAAATCCCACCCCCCGCACCATTTTGCTAGTAAATCTGTGCTAAAGGCGCATTTTGACAGAGAATAGCAACCTCCAATTTCATATCGCCAGAAGCCTTCGATAAAGAATTGGATATTTCACATGCAAAGGTAAAAAAAATCGAAAGAAAAGTAGATTACGGTAAAATTCAACCAAAAAAGAGCGCCCTAATGTAAACAGGTTTATTCTTTTCTTTCAACAACTATTTTGCAGTTCGTAGCCAAAGCAGCTATTGCACCCAAAGCTGCAAGCCAAGGAACAAGAAAAACACCGACAACTCCCACGGTGGCAGGTATCTCAAGCAAAACCTTTCCATTTTCGTCTTTGACACTAACTCTAGTCACGTTTCCTTCATGAAGCAACTCCTTAACTTTTTCGATGAGATTATCAGAGGAAACCGAAAATTCCTCTTTAACCACTTTGGCAACCGAGGCACCGCAAACGTGACAGAATTTACTCCCTTCTTTCAAGTTTGCTCCACATTTCCAACAATAAGACAAGCCTTTTCACCCTGTAAGAGTAGAGACTGATTGTGCAATAAGAACATTTGCCATATTTGAAATTAATCCCTTACAGGTTTTGCGGAAGAAATCGTCATTTTTTTCTTCATGAGACCGTGAACAACTATCAAACTTGATAAAACTACTTCAAAACCAAGGATACATAAAGAACTCAATATGTCTAAAAGAATTTGCTTAGAAATATTTCACTGACAAATTAGGGTAAGATTACTCCCTGCACCTTTAGATTGAAGATAAAAATGCGGAATTTTTGAAAACCTCAACCCATAGAATCCAATTAGAAAAAGAAAACCAAATTCGCTGCAAGGTATAGTCTAAGATTTTCAAACACTAGTTTTTGGGATATGCTTCTAGCAGGTATTTGGCGCTAGAGCGAAGATTCGTCACTTCGCTTCGTTTTCTGATGATGTATTTTTCAGCTCCTCGACCATTATTGCGAAGTAATTTTCAAGATCGAAGTTAACTAGCTAACCCTTCTTGTTTCAAAGCTAATTAGGTAACTGTTTGAGTGTTAAGAATACCGCTAGCTACAAACCCATTTTATGAGCGTTAAGGCAATTCTCTGCAAGGAACAAGAGTGCACAGAGAGTCGTGAGCTTTTCTCTTGCCCAGATCAAAGGCTTTCAAGTTCTGATCCACTGTCTTTTTCGGCACTGCTTCTGAGATGCTTTTCTTAATAGCCATTTCATCTACAGGAAAGGCTTGAAGTGCTGAAAGACAACCTAGAAAAACAGTATTTTCCGTTCTTACGTTTCCGGCTTCCATAGCCAAACTTAGAGCGTCAACAACCGCGATGTTCTGGGTCCAACCTCTGAGCTTTGAAACTACATCCTCAAAGGTTAAGTATTGTGATCCTTTCTCCGTTATGATTCTTGAGGTTTCAATTGGAGGTTGCATAATCCTCTTGTTCATAAGTACTATCCCATCTTTCTTAAGATACTCTAAGTAACGCAGCGTCTCAATTGCTTCAAGAGACAAGAGGATATCAGCTTCCCCGTAAGGAATCAAAGGTGAAAACTTGTCTTCTCCGATTCTCAAGTGGACGGAGACTGCTCCGCTTCTCTGACTCAAACCATACATTTCGCCGGTTACAATATTAGTACCACTTTTTGCGCAAGCATTTCCTATTACTGTTGTCAGGAGTACAAGTCCTTGTCCTCCGACGCCACAGATGAATATATTTAGGCTCATGTTTTCACCTCTGTTCGCTTCACTGATTGTATAGGGCATAATTGGGCGCAAACCGAACATCCATCACAAAGTTCAGGTGATATTCGCGGTTGCCTGTCTCCATCTAGCTCGTAGGCTGGGCAGTAAAACGTTCGAAGGCAAACGTAGGGTCTTTTGCAAATTTCTTTATCCACATAGAACGGCACAAGCTTTTCACCTCTTCGCCTCTTGTTGCGGTCGCCATAAAGCGCGCATTCTCTCCTTGAAACTACTACGGAAAGCCCGTCGTAATCAAGCGCCCTTCTGAATACTTCCACGTTACCTTTAACATCGTACGAATCCACAATTTCTATAAATTCGACTCCTATAGCCTTGCAAATCTTTTCTATTGATATCTTTTTTCCTTGCCGCCCCCCTGCAATAAACTCTGTTGACGGGTTAAATTGCTGCCCAGTCATGGCGGTTACAGAATTGTCCAAAATGAGAAGAGTAAACTTGTTGCCGTTATGAACCGCATTAATCAGTCCGGGTATAGCCGCGTGAAAGAAGGTTGAGTCACCAACAACAGCCACAACCCTCTCCTTAATAACGTGTGATAAGCCGTTTGCAACTCCTATGGAGGCGCCCATGCAGAGGGAGCTGTCACCGCGCGATATGGGCGGAAAAATCCACATGGAGTAACAGCCTATATCATTCGCAAAATAATGCTCTTGACCCTTTGCCACTTGGATCTTCAACGCTTGGTTAAGTGCTACAAAAGTGGCTCGGTGCGGGCAACCAGAGCAGAATGTAGGATACCTGTCTGGAATAATTGCTTTGATCTTCTTAGCTTCTTCTGCGATGGCCTCATGCCCAGCGTACTTGACACCCATTGCTGAAGCTATGCCCTTGGCAACAATGTTTGGGTTATACTCCCATGCCTCTGAAAATATGCCTGACTTTTTTCCGAGAATCAATAAAGCAGGATTCACGTCTTTAGCAATTGCGAACAATTCGCTCTCCAAATAAGCCGAAAGCTCCTCGACTACGATTACTTTTTTTAGTTTTTCAATGAAGTTTTTAATTATGTTCTTGGGAAGCGGAAATGTTGTGCCAAGTTTCAGGATGCTGACTTTATCTTTAAGTTTCAACATTTTTAACGCCTCCAGCAAATGCAGGTAAGAAACAGAAGCAGTCACAACTCCAACATCAGAGTCAGTTTGTTTTGCAAAATTAAACTCTGATTTCTCGAACTCTTCTGCAAGCTTAGCGGTGCGCTCAAGCATTTGAAGTTTCTTTTTCCGGGCAACAGCGCCCAAAGTAGTGTACTCCTCATTTAATTCTTTCCACCTCACTTTTTTGAAGTCGCTGCGTTTAATATCGCCTAATTTGACAATTCCGCTTTGATGATTTACCCTCGTAACGGTGCGGATAATTACGGGTACTCTATGCTTCTCCGAAATTTCGAACGCTTTTTTAACCATGTTTTTAGCTTCCTGCGGCGAAGAGGGCTCAAGCATAGGTATATATGCGTTTGGCGCAAAGAACCTACCATCTTGCTCCGACTGAGAAGAATGCGCGTGCGGGTCGTCCGCTACTACCAACACCAATCCGCCCTTGACTCCAGTGTAGCCGAGAGCAAACAGTGTGTCAGAAGCAACATTCATTCCTACGCTCTTCATGGCAGTTAGACTTCTGATTCCCGCAAAGGAGGCTCCAGCACAAACTTCAAGTGCAACCTTCTCGTTTGTTGTAATTTCCATTTGGTAATCAAAACTTCCCAGTGCGTCGGAAAACGTATCTAAAACCTCTGATGTAGGCGCACCGGGATAGAACGCGACGACTTTCACATCAGCTTCCAAGGCGCCCCTAACAATTGCTTCGTTGCCTAGCATAAAAGCGGCTTTCTTTTCTTTCGCTAATACATCCTTTAGAATCATGCGTAAACATGGTTTTCATAAGTAATAAATTTTCATGTCTATGTTATTTTTTCGCTTGTTTAGCTCTTATGGCAGCTAATTTTCCGCCTTTCTTTAACATTTCTTTTTCACGGTCGCTGAGGTCAAGCTCAACTCTGAACTCTGAACCTTTCGTGACGTTCTTGACACTTAGATTTAGCATAAGGTCCTTAAGGTCTAACTCTAGCACATCGCCTTGAGCCATGCTCGCGTAATCTTGTTTATCCGCGAAAATCAAGGGAACAATCCCGAAATTAATTAGGTTTGCAAGATGTATCCTCGCGAACGACTTAGCTATGACAGCCCTGACACCGAGATACTTGGGGGCTAACGCTGCGTGCTCCCTTGAAGAGCCCTGACCATAGTTTTCGCCACCAATAATGAACCCGCCTCCTTTCTTTAGAGCCCTATCGGCAAAACTTGAATCGACATAACGGAATGCATGCTTGCTTATCTCAGGAATATTGCTTCGCAGAGACATGACTTCTGAACCACCTGGTAGAATATCATCGGTTGAAACGTTGTCGTCCAACATCAGCAAAACTTCTCCTACGAGCCTATCGGGAATCGGAGGAAAGTTAGGCAACGGCTTAATGTTTGGACCTCGCCTAACTTCTCCTTTAAATGTATTGTCGGGAAAGATGAATAATCCGTCGTCAACTTTGACGTTCTCAGGCAGAGTTATAACAGGATATTTCCCAAGCTTTCGGGGGTCGGTTATTTCGCCATAAATAGCAGAGGCGACAGCCGTCTCTGGGCTTGACAAATAAACTTGAGCGCTTTGTGTTCCTGACCTGCCCCTGAAGTTACGATTAAAGGTTCTTATGGATACCGAGTCAGTTTGAGGTGCTTGTCCAATGCCGATGCATGGGCCGCAAGCGTTCTCTAGTATTCTGGCTCCTGAGCTGATAAGGTCCAGAAGTTCACCGCTTGCGGCTAGATTCTCTAAAACTTGTCTTGAGCCCGGTGATATGGTGAGGCTTACGCGGTCACTGATTTTCTTGCCCTTCAAAAGTGCAGCTACCATTTTGAGGTCGCGAAGTGAAGAGTTGGTGCAGCTGCCGATGCAGATTTGATCCACAGGTATACCTTCAACGTCGCTTACCTTTTTCACATTGTCTGGACTATGAGGCAACGCTATCAAAGGCTCAACT
>Ga0209427_10001240_pt1 | contig 29095 bp, 24 predicted proteins | sample DeeMarSWOR136_30_FD_187465 | JGI IMG/M metagenome (GOLD analysis project Ga0209427, IMG submission 187465) | Marine sediment microbial communities from White Oak River estuary, North Carolina - WOR-1-36_30 (SPAdes) (version 2) | ecosystem: Environmental > Aquatic > Marine > Intertidal zone >...
TATATCCGTCCATGATGGAGTTTTTTTCAGGTTATGACTCGATACTATGGTTTTAATACCTTTCTTCTTGGCTTTTGCAATCAATTCTGCAGCTTTCATATTCTCTGGATTTGCCTTACGCAGCATCAAAACAAATCTAATCCCTAGTCGAGTCGTTGATGATAAAGATTCACTATTATCACAGATTAGACAAGGTACCTGCTATGTTATTGGAAATTCAATTCTCTCATTCCTCTTTGTATTTGCAATGCTCCTTGCGGTTTCATCAGGAATCCTGAATGCACTCTTTATGCCATATCTTGAAGGAGAGCTCGCTTTAGGCTCTTCTCAGGTTGGTCTAGTATTAAGTGCTGGAGCTGCATCTGGAGCTGTTGCAGCCATATACTTTAGTCGCAAGAAAAGGATCAATAGTCCACTTTATCTTGTTGCGGGAGCAGGACTCCTGGCTGGTATTGCTGTCTTTGCACTTGTACTAGCATTCGACTTAATGACTGTAATGATATCTTGGGCGATGATTGGTGCAGTAGATGTTGTTCTAAACATCCCCTTGACTGTTCTTATGCAAGAGCTTGTTGAAGATGAACTACGTGGTCGTGTGTTTGCACTTCTCAATGTAGCATTCACTGCAGTTCAAGTCATTGGTATGGGAATTGGTGGTGTCTGGGCTGAAGCTATTGCAGCAACAGGACCCCCTATGATTGGTGCAGCTTTTGCGCTTGTTTTTGTTTCAATACTCGGTTTTGTTGTTGTTGCAAGATTGAATCTCCATGCTTTATTATCAAAATCTAAAGAAGAAGAGTCAGAAATTTCACAAGAAATTCTAGTTGAGATAGCTGCTTGATTTTCAAGCAGCCTCTTTCTCATTATCTAGGTGATATCAATCTCTGAAACTGAAGGTTTCCAAATTTCTCTAGTGTCTGAATCGTAATGCAACCTTCCCTTGGAAACCAAGATGACTACATAGAGAAAGTGTTTCAAAAAGATATCCAAGTCATCACTCATCACTATGTCATCAAACTTTGTCTTCTTGTCCTCAGGAATTGTAGCTAGAAATTCGTCCAAGTCCTCAAGAAAAACAGAGTCTTCTGTTTCAAGAGCAAAACCATTTGGGAGCGCTGAAATTTCCGGAACGGACTCTTTTACTGGTTTTCTAGACATCGCATCAATTAAACTCACAACTCGATGTAATGCATCTCCAAGCGAATCTTGTTCGAGATGCCCGACAACAACTGGTTGTTTCTTTGTGACTAGTCTAGCAAGATCTCTCATTGAAAGATCTTTGAGACAGCTAACATATACTTCTGGAGCTGCAAGGATTCTTGCAAGTTCCTGAACACGGGTTACCTTCGAGCTCAGTATCTCGTTAAGCATCTCATCAATATCAATTCGGCTATCTATCTTAGCTGCTAACTCCTGAAGGTCTCTGTATGCTTGAGTTAGACGGAGTTCAAGAGGGTCAACCTCGCCTGCACGAACAGCTTGCACCATGTCAAAAACACTCTTTGCAAGACTTTCAGTTCTGCTCACAATCTTTCACTTCCTATTGTGCCTTGAATTTTGGGCTCTCAATTATTATAGAGGGATCAACTCCATTTGGAGAAACTACACCTAATATCTTATCAGCATGTTTCAATAGATGCGTACTCTTTGCAGGAGTCAGTATTATGAACTGACTACTTCGAGACGCATCATGAAATAGACGGCTAACCAACTCTGTGTTTGTTGCATCAAGGAATGTGTCAACTTCATCCATCACATAGACAGGCGCTGGATTGAATCTTTGAAGAGCAAGTATCAATCCAATCGCAATTAGAGATCTCTCTCCACCTGAACCTGCACTGATATCACCAAAACCCTCAGTTTTAATTCTTGATTTGAATTCAACTCCATAGTTTCCATCTCTTATTGCAAGAGCGAATTTGACACTTCCTGGAAATTGAACACGTCCCAATACTTCGTTCACACCTTTCTCCACTTTTCGAAGAGTTTCATTCATGCCATTATGATATTGCTCTCTAATGCTACGAACAGCAGACTCAGCTTCATCAAGCTCTTCACCGAGCTCAGAAACACGTTTGACGAGTTCATTGAGTCTTCCTTTCAATTGATTCTCTGTATGTGCTACTGTTTCCGAAACATCTTGGTAGTCATCAAGAATGTGTCTAAGTTTGATGAGTTCATTTCTGACAATGTCAATATCTCGAATGTTATCTGGCTTGGTCTTCCCTTGAAGATCTTGTTCAACTAATTCTATATCATACTCTAGGTTTGTTAGTTGTCTTTTTGATTGCAGAACCTCAAGTTTCCTTGTCTTAACAAGTAGATTGAGTTCAATTAACCGTTCACTAAATGTGCGAATCTTATTCCTTATTTCAGAGATATTGTCTTTGATCTGTGATTGCTTATTCTTTGCATTCTCTCTATCTCTACGCATAGATTCTATATTCTCAAGAATTGATGAAACTGTATTCTTTGATTGTTTGATTTCTAAACGTAGGTCAGTTAGACTACTTGATATTATCTCAATAACCTCTCTGACTCTTTTAAATTCCTGCCGCTTAAGCTCTTCATCCTTCTCAGAAGCATGAGCTTTGTTGTCTAATTTTGTCAAGTCACTCTGAAGTCGTCTATGTTTGGTTCGTATTGCTGATTCCTGTCCTACCAATCTACTCCGTTCAGGAGGCTGTGTGCTATCTAATTTTCTTAGGTTTCTCTCAGCTTTCCCATAATCTCGTTGTAGATCCTTCAATTCATTATCAATAGTCACGATTCTTTCTTGGAGTTCCGGAATACTCTCGTTTAGCTTTCGACGGCGTTCCCATGTTGAGCCCCAGCGAGTCATCTGACTGATCAGTTCCATTGCTTCCTCTCGTTCGTTTGAGAGAATTTCCAATCTTGCCATAATGTCTGTGACATGTTTTCGCTCTACTGTAAGGTCTTTCTCCATCTTTGTCATCTGTGTCTGAAGTGGTGCAGTTGAAACCAATCCTGATGGTTCACTTTTTGGATGATTAACTATTTGTTCGTTGTTCGGTATAGTGACAGATCCATCTTGTGTGACAACTCTAAGATTTTGTTTTATTGCTAATCGAGATGCAACTTGAGAGTTCTTGACAAGTAAAAAATCACCAAACACTCTACTTAGGAGAATCTGGACCTCTGCTTTTGCATTAAGTCTGTCCCATAACCAGTCCTCTACTCCTACTCCTTGAGGCAATTCAGGTTTCTGACGTGGTTTTTCATCTCTTAGGAGGATTATTGGAGAAGGGGCTTCCTCCTTATTTCTGAGTTTAAGTAAAAGTTGATAGTCGGAATAGTCTGTTGTAATAAATGCCAATGGAAGGTTGCTTGATAGAACTCCCTCAACTGCAGCAGAAATATCATCATCAGCTGTAAAGAGGCTAATGAGTGGTCCTTTCACAGTTTCTAAATTATGCTCTTGAATTGCTTGATCAAGAGATCGAACTGACTCAGGTATGCGTTTAGACGATTCTGATAACCTGATTTTGATGTCATCAATATCTTTCTGAAGTTGGGCTACCAGACTGTTTTTTCTGAATCTTTCTTCATTTAGAGTAGTAATCTCCCGTTCTAGCTGAGATTTCCTGTGTTCTAGCTCTTTTGCATCTGTTTCTTCTATTCTATCCCATATATGTGACCATTTACTTTCTATTGCTTGCAGTTCTGCCTCCTCGATCTGAAGTCTCTCACGGAGACTTCTCATGAATAGATCTTTACCTTCTATTTCGGCTTGAAGCGCTTTGTAGTGACCATGTGCTTCAGCTCTTCTGGTGTTCCATTCAGCGAATGCTGCTAGTTCATCCTGTATTCTGGTTCGTTCCTCCTCTAACTCCTTAATCTCCTCACGGAGTTTCTTCTGCTGTTCCATATAACGTTCTCTTGCAGCAGACAGTCTTTCCAAATCTTCTTTCAGCTTCTCCTCTTTTCGTTTCTCGAGCTTCAAATTATTCTCAAGATGTCGAAGCTCAGTTATGTGCTTCTTAGAATCTCCCTCAAGCTTTGCAAGGTTCCTTTCTTCTTCGTCAATCTTTGCATCAATTCGACCGAGTTCTGAATGAATGTTTGATATTCTTGTTTCAAGATCCGTGCTCTCATTCTCCAGTTCAGAAACCTGTTCCTCGATTGACCTTTGCTCCTCTAGTACACTTACGAGACCAGACTCTTTGGTTTCAATCTCATTCTTTGTCTGCTTTATTCTATTCACGAGGTCTTTGAAACTCGCCCACAGCAGTTCATGTTCTATCTCCCTCTCTTGATTTTGCAGAGCTCTCTTTTTCTCAAGTCTGGAGAGATCGTGTTGGAGTAGCTCTAATTCTCGTTCAACTGTTCTTGACTCTGTAAGTGCAGCATCGAGCTTTTGGCGACTCTGGATGACTTCGGTTTCCTGGAGTCCAATCCTATCACGAAGAGCGTCAAGTCCTGTTCCCTCTTCCACAAGTTGCCTTACTTCAAAAGGATCCATTTCTCGGATTGCGTTGATTCTCTCCTGTGGCATGAATATCAGTGGGTTGTCTGTTTCAAGTCCTAGAGAGCTTATCATCTGCTTGTGTTCTGCTGCTTTGACTCGTTTCCCATCTACATATGCACGGGGTATGCCATCTCTGTCAATCCTTCTTAGGAATTTGCGGCTCTGTCCATTTACTTTTACAGAAATTTCAACCTCTGCAGCGTTTGCACCATGTCGGATGAAATCACTCCATTTGCTATACCGATTTTCTCTTTGATTAGAACCTAGTGCGAATTTTAATGCGTGGAAAATTGAAGTCTTCCCTGAACCATTTGGTCCTGCTAATACTGTGAGTCCTCTATCGAACTCCACTCTTCCTTTATAGAAGGATAGGAAATTCCCCAGTCTAACTGATTCGATATTTACTGTTATTTCACTCATCTATTATCTTCCCATTATTCTATGAAGTCGATCGCTGTTCTTTTTAGCTCTGAGAAGTCTTGTTAGCCGATCCTCGGCAGAGCCATTCAGAAGGAACGGATGCCTACTGAGAAACTCGCGGTCCTTGGCAGACAAAGGCAATCCTTCATTCAAAACCTCAATCACACGTTGAGTTTCAGCATAGTCTTCTCCTACGGCCAAAAGGTAGAGCTGGTCCAGAAACTCTTCTGGATATTCTTCAATCAGTTTACTAATTTCTGGTTGACGAGTGCCCCTTGTCTTTCGGATTAATTCATCAAGAAATTTGGTGTCACCAAAGGCGGCAACTCTGCTTTGCTCAATAAGCTCCTCAACCTTCTCTCTTGACATTTCTCCACTTTTAGTCATCTCTTGCATGTATAAGCTCATTGCAAGATGCTTCACATCTGAGAAACCCCACCCATCGGTAAGTTCTGCAATCACTGAAACATCGAATTCATCACGACCCTTCAGAACTTGTTCAAGCACACGAACTCTATCATCAAAGGTTGCCCCTTCAATAATATAGGTCCTATCGAATAATGAGAGCAATTCTCTCTCTATCTGATCTGGTCTTGTTGATGCAGCAATAGTGATTACTTCCTCTGCACTCCACCTAGTGGTTTTGATTTCTTCCTGAATAACCACAGATTGAATGGAATCTCTGGGTGCAATAGCTTCTAGCTTTCCTATATAGAGTAATGCAGGTGAATTTCTACGAGCGAACTCAAACCCTTCTCTAAGTGCATCACTACTCCTTTTATTCTCATCAAGAACTCCTTCCATCTTGAACTGAATGATTTTTATTGGCACCTCCCGTGCGAGAAAGTATGGAAATGCACAAAAATCACAACCTGAAGGTCCTAGAAGTAAAACTCTTCCACCAAACTCAAGTCCCCGCTCGTCCATCTTGGTTTTTAGCGCATCGTACCGTTTGATAATTTGAAGAAACTCGGAGGCAAAGTTTACAACAGAGTATTGGTCTATCTGCTCCTTTGGAACCTGCTCCGGTGTGATTAGGGTCACAGTTTCAATGAATCTTTTTCCTTCGCCCAACCTTGAACCACCCCACTGAGTGCTGGCTTCTCGGTCGTTACCCTGAAAGCATATTACATCTTCGGACATAGTACAATTCCGCGCCGAACTATATTGTCACTATATGCTTCGAGTATCATTCTCTGCCAATCTTGCTAGAGGTTTACTTCTTTCCAGTTCTTAATCGGAAAGAAGAGATAATCCACACTGGGATGGCAACTCCCAACCAGATAATGGCGTCACCGATGGTTGCCAAGACATAGTTCTGGCCACTAGGATCCAGCCAGAGCTGCCCCAAGGTCATCATTTTAACTATTGGGAATATCAATAAGAAACCAAAGATTCTTTGGAGCGCCACCTCATTTACTCTGGATGCATATCTAGGTCCTATCATGCCCCCAACTATCATTCCAATGCCCATTGTCAAACTATAATACAAGAAGATACTCAGTTGTTCAGTTTGCATTAAATAGATGTAGTTAATCACAGAACCCACAGAAGTCGTGAATATCATAGTGAACATTGATGTAGCTGCAGCTACAATCATCCTGAATCTCAAGATGATACATAACACTGGTACAATGATAGTTCCACCACCAAGACCTAGTAATCCTGCTGAAACTCCAGCCATAAAGATTGCTAATATTGCCGCTGCTAGTTTCTTTTTAGTTAATTCCGAAAATCTTAACCTCTTCATAATACCATTATCGTTTTTCCTAGTGTCACTTATAGCAAAAAGCAATTTTAGAGCGATTGGGAATAATATTATTCCAAAAACATAGCGCAGGACATGCGCATGAGCAGCAATGGTTCTGAAAACGATACCAAAATAAGTACCCGGTATTGTAGCAACAACCGAAAGGACACCTACCCTATAGTCTATCAGGTGGGGATTATGTCTATAATAAGCTCCCGTGCTTACGACTGCTACAAAGAGGGCTGAAAGTAGGGATGCTGCAGATGCAATCTCCGCAGTGAGTGCAAACAGAATGATGAGAAGAGGAGTCTTGAAAGCACCCCCACTGATTCCGGTCATTGCAGCGACGATTCCTATAGCAACTGAAATCCCCACAATAAGAACGAATTCAATAATGAGTTCCTGCACAAGAATCAGTCCTGATTTGCTGTTCCTTTAGATAACCACATCAAATGCCTCCACTATGCGCATCTCTGTCCCTTTTGTGTGTTGTGACTAGCATCATTCGCGCCGTTCTGTGCGAGGTTCATAAGTGTTAAGACTGACAATATCTCGTGGTAGGTGGTTCCAATGAGTCAGAGTGAGAAGCTTCGAGGACTGGTTCTGAAAGTTATGTCCACTGTAGAGAGTAGAGGTCTCTTTGTTCACTCGTCAGACCTTGAGATAAAATATAATGATCCTAGTTCCAAGAAGCCATCAGTAAAATCAACCCGATTCCCCTTGATTGTTGGATCGTGTATCCTAAATGCACTAGTTCCTAGGTCCGCGATGCTTCTTGTTGGTGGACATGGAGGCGGGAAAACAACACTTGTCAAACTATTAGGTAGAATGATGACTGGAAGGTCTCTCAATGAGATTGAGGATGGAATTCTCCGTGGACATCCAATGTTAACTGAAGAGAAGATGGTCGCAACACTGAAACCTGGGCCTTTGATGAAAGAGGGTATTGAGTTAGTTGTCTGGCGTCAATTTGTAACAGATTTCTGGAAAATTATCGATGAGGTGAATAGGCTCACCCCACATGCTCAAAATATTCTGCTCTCTCTTCTAGCAGAGGGTGAGGTCAAATACTATGATGAGATAAAACGTTGTGAAGAGTACTGTCTTTATGCGACATTGAATCCAACGGATGCTGGAACATTCGATGTTGGACCACCATTTCTGGATAGATTTGGAATAGCTGTTCCAATCACAATGCCAAGTGTAAATGATTTGGAGCTCATTCTCGCTACCAGAGATGAGCGACTCTTTGGTTTTGATGAACTCTGGCAGGTTCCCGCAGTTCTCACAGAAGAGAATTTGTTAACAATCTGGAATCTAGCTGACAAGGTGCATGTGTCATCTGAGGCGTCTGAGTTCATGCGATCACTCGTGAGAGAGTTTGGAGCATGCATTCGGGTTGATAAGAGTCAAGCCTCAGGTCTTACTGTTGAAACCGGTCTTTGTGATGGCTGTCATTTTGATACAGCCAAGAGTGTCTGTAATAAGGTGATAGTCCCTCTGAGTGTCCGTGCTGCAAAGGATCTCAATAGATACTCTAAAGCTGCTGCATGGTTGGTCGGAGCACAAGAAGTCACAGTGGAGATGGTAAAGTCTTTAGCTCCCCTTGTCTTTTGGCATCGTACACAATTCACTAGAAATGAACTGGAACGTTCCCCCTATTATGGAGATGTCTATGCTTATGCAACCCATCTTGTTGAATTAGCAGCATCTAGATTTGTGCAACGGGCACCAGCAATTGCTATTATGGACAAACTGAAGCAAGGCCAAGAGAGTAAAGACGCATTTGATGAACTCAAAGAGATGGCAAAAAGCGATCTTCTAGTTCGTTTGGATTATACTTCATTAGCAAAACAACTGAGAAGGCCTGGATACACTAAGACAGTGAAGGATATTGATAAGGGTATTAAAAACCATGATGTGGATGAGCTGACGAAGATATATGATAACCTGCTAATCGATACTGAGTTTCCAAATAGGAGCATGCTTATGAAACAGGTTTCAGATGCTCTTCATAGGCTCACTTTAACTCAATTTGCGATAACCTTTGACCAATGGCAAGATCTCTGGACTTTAATCAGCATTCATTATCCAAAATTGACTAGTGTTCTCAAAGAAACTCTCTCCCCTCCAAAGAGGAAAGTTGTTCGAAACGATGGGCTTACTGTTGTAATCTACACGACTGGTGACTCCCCTGATTCTGCAGTATTTCTCGAGATTTCTGGAGGTACAGATGCGTTGAATCTAAAGAAAGAGATTCAGAAACAGATAGGAGAGTAATCTATTATGTCGAGAGTTTCTACCGATTCCTCCTCAAATAGTGATTTTATAGAATTAGCACAACGAGCGTGGGAACAAGCTCTCATTGATTTCTATCATCCTCCCCTTCCAGAACCAGAGATAGAGAATATAGCAGATGCAGCAAGTTTCTTCTATATTGATTCCGAGAGTTGGACAATTCACCTCAATACTGCAGGTGTCCCTCATTATATGGATGCCAATGAAGCAGAGCCATATTTGAGGTCAGTCTGTCATCACGAGATTCAGCACTATCTTCTTTGTCCTTATGATGGAGTTACCAATGGGTTTATGTTTGCTGCAGCTCGAAGAAAGGTCAACGATTCAACAGCAATGTTTGTCTGCAATCTCTTTGCTGATTTAGTTGTTGATTCCAAGCTGTTGAAAAAGTATCCATTATTGACACACAGTCGTATCAATGCGTCAATCCATGAATCTGCTCTTAGAGTGCGAGAACATAGTCCACTCTGGATTCTGATAGTTGCTACTTATCGGGCGATGTGGGGATTTCCAATTCCTGCTCTAGCTAAGGTTGATGAATCCACATCCACAGCTGCAACCGCAATCGCTAATGTCGCTTGGAAGTCTATTGATAATGAGATGCGATGGGCAAAAGCCTGCGAAAAGATAGCTAAAATCATTGCGGATTGGATGCCTCAAGATAATGAACAACTACCTGGATGTGGGCTAGATAAATCAGGAAAAGAAACAGCTGGAGATACAACAGCAGACAGAATCACTATCTGGATCCCACTTGATGTAGATGCAATAATGGGTAATCCAATTGAGGTCAGAAATGGCGACTTGGCTCGTAAATGCTTGCAGAAAGAGTCATCTACGGACCAAGAAGCTGAGCTGGAAGATTTAGCTATGGATGTTGAACAACGTGGTGGTAATCTCGAAGACCTAGAGGGTGTTTATCTAGCCGCTGGATTTGGTGACCCTCGAGAATCATGGATTCGTTTCTGGTATCGCGCTAAAGCGAAGGGTTTGTTGCAGTTTGATGTGAAAGAACGAAAATACTCAGGTAGTTCTCCCCTCTCCCCTCAAACTTGGCGCATGGGTGACCCCATTGAGGACTTGGATATTGTTCAATCACTCCAATCTTTCCCAATAATAATACCTAACATTTCTACTCGAAAATGGCTGAAAACAATGTCAGATGGAACGACTCAGTCTAAGTCATTTCCAGATATGCTTGTGGTGATTGACTCCAGCGGTTCAATGACTTGGGGAATGAACCCGAAGTCAATCAGTGGTCCATATCACACAGCATTGGTCGCAGCTTTCGCTTCAATAGATGTAGCGTGGAGAATGGGTTCCAGAATAGCTGCAATCAATTTCTCAAGTGATAGCAGAGCAAGTAAATGGTCCACTTCTAAGGTTGAGATTGAACGTACTCTACTCACCTATCAGGGAGAAGGTACAGTTGCTCCCGTGAAAAAAATCACTGAATTATGTCAATCAGCTGAATCAAATGTCATGGTGGTTATTATGACTGATGCTGAAATCGTCAACTGGGAGAAGTTTGTGGACTTGGTTCGTAACCTTACCAACCAAGGTCATAGATTGTTCTTATTTCATATTTCTGCTAGTCGCGAGAAAAAGAGCTTAGCCCAACGAGCCTTGGAAGATGCTGGTGCAGTTATATATCCAATCAAGTCTGTGAAAGACTTACCTGGTCTAGTCATTAGAGAAGTACGCAATATGTACCGACTATAATTCTCCTTATACACTACCCAAACGCTTATCTCAGTCATGAGGTCGCAACGCACGTCACTCGGACCGAACCGAGCCCTCTAGAGGCAGTGATTTCATGTATAAGATCCTCTTCAAACAGGTCTTGAATCCCGTCACAAAAATGATGGTCATTGACGCTCCAGAAATCGCTAAGGTGTGTAAACCCGGTCAGTTTGTCATGATACGAGTTAATGAAACTGGAGAGAGATTTCCTCTCACGATTGGCGACTTTGACCGAGAAAAGGGCACTATCACAATTGTTTTTCAAGAGGTTGGTAAATCAACCATGCTACTAGGAAGTCTAGGGAAAGGCGATGAGATTCTAGATTTTGTGGGTCCTCTTGGGAAACCCTCTCCGACAGACAAGAAGTACGGAACAGTCGTTGCAATCGGTGGTGGATGCGGAAGTGCAATTGTATTTCCAGTTGCTAGAGCTTTCAAGGAGGCTGGGAATTTTCTTATCACAATCAATGGTGCTCGGAGTATGGACCTTCTTCTTTATAGAAACGAAATGGAAGAAATCAGTGATGAAACCTATGAAACCACTGATGATGGATCATGTGGAGTACATGGATTCGTGACCACGGTTCTTTCTGATTTGATCTCTCAAGGTCGACAAATTGATCTAGTCTTTGCCGTGGGCCCCGTTCCCATGATGAAGTTTGTATCGAAGACCACTGAAGCAAAGAAGATACCCACTTTAGTGAGCCTCAATAGCATAATGGTTGATGGGACTGGAATGTGTGGCGCTTGCCGTGTCAATGTTGGTGGACAGATGAAATTCACTTGTGTTGATGGACCTGAGTTTGATGGTCATCAGGTTGACTTTGATGAGCTTATGGGACGTCTGAATGCATATCTTGAGCAAGAGGCTATTTCTGAGAAACAATGGGTTGAAGAGCATGGAGGTACAGCTTAATGTCGGAGGAGACGGGACAAACTACCACAAAGAAACGTGAGCGGCCTCCGCCGACAAAGAAAGTTCCTATGCCAGAACAAGACCCAATTCTGAGAGGTAAGAATTTCCAGGAGGTAGCTCTTGGCTATACTGCTGAGCAGGCAGTAGAAGAGGCTAACAAATGCCTGCATTGCCGCAACCCAAAATGCATCAGTGGTTGTCCAGTAGAAGTCGATATCAAAGAATTCATTGAACTCATTCGAGAGAAGAAATTCATGGAAGCTGCTCTCAAAATCAAGGAAACCAATAGTCTACCGGCTATTTGTGGTCGTGTATGTCCTCAAGAAACTCAGTGCGAAGCACCCTGCATTTATGGTATCCGAAATGAACCAATTGCAGTTGGTCGTCTTGAGCGTTTTGTTGCAGATTACGCACGGGCACATGGCGAACCGCTTCCAAAGTTGCCTAAGAAGAATGGAAAGAAGATTGCTGTCATTGGTTCGGGTCCTGCCGGTCTGACCTGTGCTGGTGATCTCATAAAACTAGGTTATGATGTCACAATTTTCGAAGCTTTCCACAAGCCTGGAGGTGTTCTTATTTATGGAATACCTGAGTTCAGGTTACCTAAGGAAATTGTTACCGCTGAGGTGGAATACCTCGAGAGGATTGGCGTCGAAATCAAATATAACCATGTCATTGGTAAGATTAGAACTGTAGTCGAATTGATGAATGAAGATGGTTATGACGCGGTCTTCCTTGGGACTGGAGCTGGTGCGCCTAACTTCATGAGAATACCTGGAATGAATCTGGTTACAGTATTTTCAGCAAATGAGTTCCTAACCAGAGTGAATCTGATGAAAGCATACGAATTTCCTAAATATGATACCCCTGTTCGAATTGGTAATCGTGTTGCTGTCATAGGCGGTGGAAATGTCGCCATGGATGCTGCGAGAACATCCCTTCGATTAGGAGCAGAGGAAGTCATTATTGTCTATAGGCGCTCTCGAGATGAACTTCCAGCTCGTCTTGAGGAAGTACACCATGCAGAGGAGGAGGGCGTGCAATTTCGTCTTCTCACGAACCCGACTGAGGTAATAGGAAATGAGAGGGGTGAAGTCATTGGGATGCAATGCATCAAGATGGAACTTGGGGAGCCAGACGATTCTGGAAGGGCTCGTCCTATACCTATTGAAGGATCTGAGTTCATAATGGATGTGGACACGGTAATCGTTGCTATTGGTAACTCTCCTAATCCAATTATCCCACAGACTACCCCTGGCCTTGAAGTCACTCGATGGGGCACCATAGTCATAGACGAAGAAACAGGTATGACCACTCTTCCTGGAGTTTTCGCTGGAGGAGATATCGTCACAGGTGCCGCTACAGTAATCAGTGCGATGGGTGCTGGCAAGCGAGCAGCTCGGGGAATTCACAAGTACATCTTTGATGAATAGATACTCTTTGGAGCTCACTATGAGCTCCTATGTTTCATTTTTCTACATCTATCTCACAGAAAACACTTGATTGATTTACTTCGACAATCTCGGCTTTTAGTTCTAATAATGAAGTGAGTGCTAGGAAGTCTTCTTCACGAAACGTTGTTGATTTGAATCCATCCTTGCAAACAATGATTCCTTTTTTGGTTTCATTCCAGTCAATCTCCCCCAAGAGCCCTTCCTTTGCTTGGACCACAAACCATTCGAGTCTATGTTTCCAAAATTTGTCTGAGTAGCTTGAGAAGAAACATTTTCCTCCATTCTTGGTCACCCGGATAGATTCCATAACTAATTTCTTTGGTTCAATTTTAAACGCTGAAATTCCATTCTGAATGCAGATGGTCTTGTGGAAGGTATTATCATGGAATCCAAGAGTAGCAGCATCCATTTGGTATAGGTGACACCTAGACTTTTTCTGTAACAACACTTTTGCTAATTCAAGGCTGCTCTTTGAACTATCAATACCCGCAACCATGTGAGATCTGCCCGCAAGATGTTCAAGAACCCTGCCATAACCACACCCAAGCTCAAGTACATCATCAGTTTGATCAATGTGTGTTAGGACATGTGTAATCTCCGCCTCCAAATATTCAACAACCCGTGATGATGCTATATCATAACATTTCTTCAGCTTGTTCGCAGAGAGTTTTGATTCATAGTATTGATCTGTCAATCAAGTTCCTATCCTCGATAAATCCAATGGTGATGAATTTTCCGAGCTGAGAATGAATTGATATAGGGGGTCGTCCACAGGATACACATTCCCAATCTGAGCGTGAAGGATATGGAGAAGAATCCAATCACAACTGAGGAAATGCGCATTCTTGAATTAAACGCGCAGTATCTTGGTGTGACTCATAGCATGCTGATGCAAAATGCTGGTCGTGAAGTGGCTCGAGTCGTCGAAAGTACATCAAAGGTTGAAGGAAAACATATTGTTATAGTGTGTGGCCTTGGTGGAAACGGAGGCGATGGAATTGTCGCCGCTAGATATCTTGATGAAGCGGGTGCAAATATTGATGTTCACCTTCTTGGGGATGCGAAAACAATTACGAATAGAGATACACTCCACAATTGGGATATTCTGAACAATCTTCATGATATCTTAAGTTCTGAGTTGTTAACAGAATCTGCTGTAAAATCATGCAAGTCAATTAAGGAAGCTGATATCCTAATAGATGGAATTATGGGATTTGGTCTTCGTACAAAACTAAGAGAACCACTGTTTTCAGCTGTGAAAGTAATCAACCAATCTCCAGCTATCAAGTACTCAATTGATGTTCCTAGTGGAATTGATTCTGAAACAGGAGTTGTTCATGGTGTTGCAGTCAAAGCGGACCATACAATAGCACTTCATGCATCAAAAGTTGGAATGAGCCATGCTAAGGACTATATTGGGAAACTTCATGTTGTTTCGATTGGCATTCCAAAAGAGGCAAAATATACCTGTGGTCCTGGAGATCTGATTCCCTTCAAACAACTACGCACAGCTCATTCAAAGAAGGGGGATTTTGGTCGAATACTTGTTGTAGGGGGAAGTGATGTTTATTCAGGAGCACCAGCACTCGCAGGAATGGCAGCTCTTAGAACTGGTGCTGACCTCGTGAGTGTATTGGCTCCTGATCCAGTTGTTTCAGCTATTAGATCGTATAGTCCAAATCTAATGGTAAGAAGTATGGGAACTCAGTTGTTGCTCCCAGAAACAGTGACCAATGTTGTGGAACTTGCCAACCAAGCTCATGTTGTTGCTTTAGGTCCGGGTCTAGGATTAGAACAACAGACAAAAGTTGCTGTCACCTCTATTGTTGAACAACTTGTAAAGTCGAAGAAACCGCTAGTTCTTGATGCTGATGGTCTCAAGGCTTTGGCATCTTCTGAGCTCAAGCTGAATCCTGAAATATCTGTCCTAACACCTCACTGGGGGGAGTTGTCTATTCTGATGGATGAGAATTTAGGGGATGCAACATTGCTACCTAATAGAGTTGACCAAGCAGCCGCTTGTGCAAAGAAGTATAATTCAGTCATACTTCTAAAAGGTCCAATTGATGTGATAGCTGATCCTGATGGACAAATAAAGCTGAATAGAACTGGTGTCCCTGCGATGACAGTTGGTGGAACTGGTGATGTGTTGACTGGTATTGTAGCTGGCTTATTAGCAGGTAATTCTTCCGCATTTCGAGCTGCAGCAGCAGCAGCTTTTATTTCCGGAGTAGCTGGAGAGTTGGCTTTTAACGAGCGTGGTGACCATATCGTGGCAACTGATTGCATTGAAAACATCCATTGTGTCTTCGATAGATGATAGGACAACTTATCCTACTATTGTATTACTGGCATTTGTTCAAGTAGAGCTCGTGCAACTTGTTTGTTTTCCGGGTTAACCGGAATCCAGACAATCCCTACATTTGGTTGACCATAGAGCACTACTGATTTATCCGAAGCAAGAAGAACAGCGGGAAAACCCATCAAATCCTCCTCTCCTTCCACCAAGACCAAAGAGTTTGCTTCATCATGAATGGCTGTATCGATAACAGACCATGCCTCTGGATAAATGACCGCAGGGGGATTGTATATTGTGTAAATTATGTCTGCAGTAAAACGCTCTTCAAAAGGGCCTCGCTTAGTAATACCATCCACAATCATGACATGCGGTGTATATCTCTCTGCGAGTATTGTGCCAACAGTCACGTCTCCAACAGCAATTACACACTCAGGTGAATCATCCTTTAGTTTTGACACAACTCTTTTCTCAGGTTCTCCATCTACTGCTGCGAATACTTCACCCTTTGGAGCTTTCAAACCTGATCTCCCTTTCAACGGGAGTTCCCTTGGTGGTTCACTTGTTCCTCTTAGGCGGCGTCCCTCTCTGTCTATTTCTCCCAAGCGAATCCTGGCTGATGCTAGCTTCCCTCCATCATGAGCACGAACAGGCTTTAGGTATTCCATTGTGTCATTCATACCCATTTTCTTTTTTCTAATGTCTAATGCACCAGCTTCAATCTCAGTACAACAAGGGCCTTCATACATCATGAATGTGACATCTTCTTTAATTGACAAAAGATCATCGAATTTTGTAACAGTCTTGACTGATACACTATTTTCAAGTTCGGTTCTTTGTAGATAGTCCTTCAAGTTTTTTTCTCGGATTTCAATTGGTTGAATAAGCTTTTCAAGTTCAAGGCCTTTACCTACAAGCTCACCGCCAGTGACACAAGCGATTGGATTTGGCATCTCGGAAAGTCGGTCAATCATAACCTGATGTCCAATATGAAGGCGGTCAAATAGGTTGAGACCCCAAGTACTAACCATCTATTTCACAACACTCTTTCCCTACTGGAGCACTTAATATCTTGCTTGATTTAGATAATCAACCTATAGGTTTGACTTCAACACTTGAAACACTTAATACACACGTTTCACTTGAACCCTACAGAATATTGACAAGTGCCGAAGGTGAAAATACTAGCAGTTGCAGATGTTCATAGCCCAAGATATCTTCAAGAGTTTATCACAGCTCTAGACCAACATGAACAACCAGATGTGTTCTTGTTTGCAGGGGATATGATAAATCGGGGAAATGCAGAGGAGTACAAAAAGGTACTAGATATTATTGAGAGGAGATTCGGTGATACACTTCCTATTGTAGGTTGTTTTGGTAATGAGGAGTATAATGAGGTTCGAAAAGAAATATTCTCAATTGTGGGAGATCGAATGATTCTTCTGGATGAGAAGTCAATCATTTTGGAATCAAATAGTTTGAAAGTTGGAATTGTTGGCACTCAGGGTTCTCTTGACAAAGCGACAAGCTGGCAACGAAGAAACATTCCTAGTGTCAAAGGTGTATTTGAACGAAGGGCAAAGAGAGCATCATCCCTCTTGAAGAAGATGAAGGACAAGGCAGACCATCGAATTCTCTTGATGCATTATAGCCCCTGTCTGGAAACCTGTGAGGGTGAAGACACCAAAGCATTCTCTTGGCTTGGTAGTAGAAAATTCTACACTGTAGTTGTTGAACAACAACCTGACTTAGTTGTTCATGGACATGTTCACAATTCTACTAGACATGAAGTGAGAATAGGTTCAACAATAATCAGGAATGTAGCGTTGCCAGCTGTTGGATCAATCACAGAGTTGAACCTTTGGAATGCTAACCTAGTCTGAAGGATTGAGAATGAGTCCGGTCAAGATTGCTGCTGTAGCAGATGTCCATAGTCCACGATTTCTCGACGATTTCAAAAACGCTCTTTCCAATTGTACTCCACCTGATCTCTTACTTTTTGCAGGTGATATGATCAGTCATGGCAAAGCAGAGGAATACATCAATGTCTTAGATGTTGTAGACTCTGAGTTGGGTTCTGGTTTCCCAATCATTGCTTGTTTTGGGAATGAGGACCCCGTAGAGATAAGTGATGAAATTCAATTCAATATAAAAGATAGACTAGTTTTCTTGGATGAAGAATTAATCACACTCTCATTAACTGATTATCAAATCACAGTAGTTGGAATATCTTCAGTCAGTTCTGAGTTGTATGAAGCTCAATCAAAAGATATTGCAGAAATACGAGCCAACTTTGAGGATCGTTCATTACGTGTTTCAAAACTTCTTCAAGATGCATCCAAGGCTTCGGACCTTGTCGTTCTTTTGATGCACTTCAGTCCGCTTCTTGAGAATATTTCTGCCGAGTTCTCGTGGTGGATATCAAAAGCAGTGGAAAAAGCTCCACCTAATCTGATTGTTCATGGTCATGTCCATGACTCAATAAGAACTAAGATAAAGATAGGGTCCACGATTATTAGAAACGTAGCCCTTCCTGCAACTCATTTCGTCACAGAACTACTTTTTTGATCTTTCTTCAAGTCATGTCCTGTGACTTTCATCGTGGGCTCAAACTTGTACCCGTATACAATGACCCCACCGTGTCCAAACTCCTTGATTTTTCGGAAGCACGCCCGAACTCGCATCCCGATTTTCACATCTTCTGGGTCAACATTGACAATCTGAGCAGTAAGTCGAGTTCCTTCATCAAGCTCAACCTGGGCTATCACATATGGGATTTGTCGTTTGAAATCCTCTGGTGCTTGGCGTACTATGGCGAACGAATAAATCGAACCAAGTCCCTTAAACTGATAATCAACAAGTCTACCTTTTCGCCGACATTCTGGACAAACAGGTCTCGGTGGGAAATAGAAGGTTTTACATGTTTCACATTTGTTCCCCTGAATATTATAGATTGATCTGATTCTTCTCCAGACTCCAGCTACTCCTTGTTCAGCCATTTTTCTTCATCTCCCAAGAATGTGCACAATTGATGTTGCCCCTGTACCGCCTATATTAACTGCAAGTGCTTTTTCTGCCCCATCAACTTGCCGTTTCTCAGCATCACCTCGAAGTTGGAGTGCTAGCTCTACTATCTGCGCTACACCTGTCGCCCCAACTGGATGACCTCTCGCCTTAAGCCCTCCAGAGGTGTTGACGGGAAATTTACCGCCAATCTCAGTGATGCCTTCATCCAATGCTTTTCCACCTTCTCCTTTCTTAGCAATTCCTACATCCTCAGTGAGGATGATTTCGCCAATGGAAAAGCTATCGTGAAGCTCAAACACATCTATATCTGTAATTTCTAGCATTGCTTCTTGCAGTGCTGATCTTGTCGATTTTATAACAGCATCCATCCTGGTGATGGATGGTCGATCATGAAGCGCTAATGTATCGCTATTTTGTTCAGAAGCTTCGATATACACTGGAGTGTCAGTGTACTTCTTTGCAAGATCTTCACTACACATTACGAGCCCAGCAGCTCCATCAGTAATTGGCGCTGAGTGAAGAACTCTTAGCGGATCGGCAAGGAGACCAGAATTCATAACCACCCCGATGGGCACTGGGCGTTGGAACTGAGCCCAAGGATTATGGGCTGCATTAGCATGATTCTTTACTGTTGGCTTTGCAAGTTGCTCCTCAGTCGTTCCATATTCCATCATGTGCCTACGCGCCATAAATGCATAGAGTGCTGGAAATGTAGCTCCAAACATGCCCTCCCATTCCCAGTCAGCAGCAACTGAGATTGTGTTCATAGCTTCTGTCTGGTTAACATCACTCATCTTTTCAGTACCAAGGACAAGCATTACTTTATGTTCTCCAGACTTGATAGCCATGTACGCATGTCTAACAGCAGCGCCTCCACTTGCACATGCAGCCTCCACACTATATGCTGGCATATCACCAAGTCCACCCATATCCGCAGCTTGAGCACCTAGATGTTCTTGACCTGTGAATCTCCCTGCGCTCATGTTTCCAATTACTATACCATCAATATCCGCCCCACGAACTCCAGAGTCAAAGATTGCATACATACCAGCTTCTAACGTGATATCTCTAAGGTTCTGATCCCACAGCTCGCCAAATTTATTCATTCCAACTCCAATAATAGCTACTCTATTACTCATAATTACACCTCCATGTCAGTCTTTGATTTTCCGCCGGTATTTGGCATATATTGAATAATCAACATACGTCTTCCGTTCAATATAATCATCGACGGTTGGTACTTCTCCTCGTCTATCCTCAATAGCATCCTCAACAGTTATTGAGAATGCATCGCTTCCTGCTCCAGAACCATATGCAACCATGAATATCCTGGATTCAGGCTTAGCAATATCAAGAATTCTGGCTAGTCCAATCATGGCTGAACCTGAGTAGGTATTTCCAATATAACGAACAACAAGACTATCCTCTAGCTTCTCAGGTGGGACATTGAGTTCTGCTCCCATTGCTAATGGGAATTTGCCATTTGGCATGTGAAAGACAAAGTAATCGTAGTCATCAACAGTTGTATTTGTTTTCTTGAAGAGTGATTTTGCACCTTCACCAACATGTCTAAAGTATGCTGGCTCTCCTGTGAATCGTGCACCGTGGCTTGGGAAGTCTTCTCCTTCGCGTCTCCAGAAGTCTGGGGTGTCAGTTGTGAACGATACTGTTTCGTTTATCGTTGCGATGATATTTTTCATACCAATTAGAAATGCAGCTCCGCCTGCAGCAGCGGAATATTCCAATGCATCTCCAGGTCTCCCCTGTGCTGTATCAGAACCAATTGCCAGCCCAATCTTAATCATCTTAGACTTGACAAGACCCATAGTTGTTTGTATTGCTGCAGTTCCTGCCTTACAAGCAAATTCATAGTCTGCGCATGTCATGTCATGAGAACAACCAATAGCTTCTGCCACAATAGTGCCCGTTGGTTTGACAGCATAAGGATGAGACTCAGAACCTACGTAAATTGCACCAATGTCTGTGGGATCAATTTGAGCTCTTTTTACTGCATTACGCGCCGCCTCAACTGAAATAGTAGCCACATCTTCATCAGGTCCTGGAACAGACTTCTCAAAGACACCAAGTCCTTTTCCTATTCTTGCGCTATCTTCACCCCAGACTTCTGCAATGTCTGAAGTTTTGATTCGATAGCGTGGTACGTACACTCCATAACCAACAATACCAACCATGATTATATCCTCAATAAATCGTTAATTGTCGAATTCATATACGTCGCTAGTCTACGTATTATTCTAAGCATGTGGTTCCAAGCCCCATATGAAGCTTATTGTTTACCCTCTGAAGGAAATACGACATTCAACGAATGTTGACCTATTCCTTTGGAGGATGCCGATAAATTCGAGTATCAGTAGCCACTATTTATGAGTAACGACGGTCCATCGATGATTTCTTTTGGACGAATAATGCCTCAAAAAATGTTTGATGCCACGGAGATTAACCCTATAAGGTAGTAAGAGAATTATGCAATGGTGAAAGTTTTGTCTGACACAATCAGTAAGACTCGAATCAGGGAGCTCATCGTTACAGAACCGAAGACGGTAGCTGAACTTCTTTATGAGCTACAACTTTCACACAATCATGTTGTCCTTGTTGCAGGAAAGCGAGCTTCTCTTGACTATTTGATTCAAGAGAATGACAAAGTTGTTGTTCTACCTCTGATTGCTGGAGGATGAACTCTTTCGTTTTTCAAGAAACCTACTCACTGTGTCAAACTCTAAACCTCGTGGTTTCTCATTGCTCCGGATGTTTGGCATGTTTAGCGCATAGGCTATCTCATTGAGTATAGTCTGAACTTCTCTAGATGCCTTCTTCTTGCTCATGACTTTGAATTCATCAATATGTTCAATTATGGCATCAAGAAGTACTTTTGAGGAACCAGAACTATATTGAGTTGCACTTTTTGGTGCAAATGCAATCTCTTCTGGAACTCCCATGATTTGTGCAAGTTCCCTAAAAATGATCTTTCTCTGAGGTTGTCTGGCTAAATCTATCTTCCATTCAATTGGTACCGAAAGGGATGTTCTCACAAACTGATTGTCAAGGTATGGGAAGAAACTCTCGACTCCATGAGCTGCAATGGCACGATCGTCTCGCTCTATATTTGCTTCATGAGTGATTAGTAGTGCATGCCATAAATGGTGCATCAGCACATCAGGTCCTTCTTCAATATAGGTCTGCACATGCTTTGCATACCCCGCAAAGAGTTCATCTGGACCTTGACCTGAAACAATTGTCGTGCATCCTTTTTCAGACGCCTTCTTTGCAGCTAAATAGAATGGAATTGCTATTTCAACATCCATTTGGTTACTTGTTTCTATGGAATAGATGAGCTCAGGAAGTATGTTCCATATCGATTGTGAATTCATCTCTACTAAATGCAGCTGCACTCCGAGCAACTCAGCAGCTTTAGTAGCAGCTAATTTATCATGAGCATCTTTCAAACAGGAAGTAAAAAGGAACGTATTCTTGCACCTTTTGGCCACCTGGACAGCTGCAAGTGAACTATCAACACCTCCAGAGAACAGAACCCCACAGACTGTGTCATTTCGAAGTTTTTCAAAAACGCTACGCAATGTTTTCTCTAGTATTACAAGGGTTTCTTCCCGTGAGATATCTTTCCTTGGAGGTTTTTCTAAGGATGTGAATCTTTTGGTATCAGTCTTTCCATTCCAAGTCCTGATTAAGCTCTGACCTGGTTGCAGAGTATATACTGATGCAAGACCTATATTCCAGAGACTTTTCTTCTCCGTTGCAAATACAAAACGATTCTTCAGGATTCCATGATATAGAGTTCTAGTACCATCGAGAGATCTAAACAGATTTACCCCTGAGTTATTAACAACGACCCCAACTTCGCCAAAAAGATTGGGAAATGACTCGGTGTTGTATTTCGTTTCTGACTGAATGAGGTCCTCATTCCTATCAATAATCATAAGCTCATCATCAAGACTTTGAACGGAGCGAGAGCCCAATATCATGCATTTAGAGTCATTATGTTCCACAGTATGAACTGTTTCACATCTTCTATGCTTGATTGCCTCAGACATCTTCTGAAGCATAAGCTCTGAATCTTTCTCCTCGTTTGCGACAAGTAAACCAGCAATACCTACCATGATGTTCAACCAGAAGTCTGGACTTCATTGAGTAAGACTTCTTTTACACCAGTTATTCCCTGCAATCGATCTTTTAGATTACTGACTTCAACGTTCAGTTGTTTTGGTGTGAAATAGCACTCATAGAAACACTGATCCGCAGCTTGACAGATTCCGCTTGTGAATAGAATATCTTCAAGACCGACTTCCATGAAGACCATTGTAAGCTCTTCAAGAAAGCTCTTGCTGAGTTTCTCAATGACAAGCTTGAGATACATAACAGTACTACTGTCAACAGGATACAGCTTGACATTGCCATCCTTGACTACGAGGATTGCCAGTCCATATTGCTGACCTATTCTATCAACAAATGCCTCTGGCAAAGTGATTCTATCCCCCTTCTCGATTTTCAGTACTCTTGCCTGCGTCATGTCACCCTTTGTCAATCAATTCTGCCTCCGAAGAGTCACCTGCCATGATACAATGTGGTGATTATATCTCTTGTGGGAGTGACTAATAATCAGTTTCCACGACGAAACCAGCTACGAATTTTTACTAAAGCTTCCATCTCAGGCTTTTCCACGACTCGAAGTGCCCAATTTGTTGCATCAGTGATTGAAAATTCGAGAAAAGCCACCTCTCCTTGCGAGCGGATTCTCTCCATTTCCTGTAACCTGCCAATTAACCAAGCTTTCTTTGATACTGGCATTCTTGAGGTAGCCATATCAAATAAAGCAGGATGTAGATCAAAAATCAGGGCTCGTTCTTTCATATATTCAAGAACTCCTTCTTGAAGCGCTTGACTGATTTTTTCTCGATCTGTGAAAAACGATGCAGCCACAGACATGTTGGTGTATTTTTCTGGAATGTTCAAGGCAAATTTGAATGAACGGTTGAATTTGGATAGATGCGTTGCTGCATCAAGGAAGAGTATAGTTTCTGGTTTCCCTTCAAACTCATCCTCCGAAATCTCCAAGTGCTGGTCAGTTGCTATCTCTTCTTGGTCAATTACAGATTGAATTAGCTGGTCAGTGACTGGTGGAAGATCTCCATCTTGGATTGATTCAATGGCCTCATAGGTTAGTGTTTCACTCTCCCATTCTTCCTGTTTCTGCTCCTTCTTTTTTTCTTCTTCCTTCATTTTTGGACGCCTATGAGGAGGTATATATCCAATTTCCTCAACTAAGTGCTGAAGAACCAAGGGAAGGAACAGATCATAGAGTGTTCCTCTAGTTTCAAGAATTATCAAGACTGGTTTGAATGATGCTACAGCTTCAACAAGACCAGATTTGAAGTCTAGTGAATCATCAAAGAACCTTCTGAGTTTCTCTTCTGAGTAGCCTCTATTCACACGTTCTGTCCACTCTGCATAGACATCCTTTACCTCTTGTTTTCTACGATCTTTTATCATATTCACGAACTTACCTAAATACCGGACTCCTCGAGAGACTGCAGTAGCAGGACTGATGAATACTGTCATCATCCCAACTGCTTCACCAGCATAATCGCTGGCTTCTGTATCTCGAATTTTGCCCATGACTTCTTCAGTTAGGGAGGGAGGACCAAGTTTCTCAACAAGTATTTCGATCATCCCTGCAAAGTCCTCAAAAGAAGCATCACCTGGACCAATTCTTTCACCCACTGGTGATGCATCAGATAGGACCTCTGCGAATACATTGGGTCTTTTCACAAGCCAATCAAGAGGAACTCTAATTGATGAAAATTCATGAAGCCATTCTCTCTCAGATTCCTTAGGTCCAAAATAGAACTTTGATGAGTTGGGAAAGAGTCCATCGAAAATCTCCATGAACTGGTCAAAGCCGGCTCTAGTACTGAGTCCCATCTCATCCTTTTCCATTGCATCTACAACAAACACCAGACCATTCTCTTTAGCCTTAGCCATTTTTGCCATCGTCAGCATGACTTGTTTAGGTGATAGGTATAGGAGCTCACTCTCTGCGTAAGGTGCATCGTAGAAGGAAAAGAAGCCCAATCGTCTCCAAGGTTTCCTAGACAGTTTGGCATTAGCAAGGTGTGAAAACCACTCATACCCACGTTTGTACCTTGGAATTGACTCATCGTCTGTTTCAGAGTAGGGCATTTGATACACCTAGGGTTCGAATTTGTCGATCCCTAAAGGCTAATTCCTCGTTATTGTGATAAAGATATTGCATTCATCAGTCCGATCTAACGCCAAGAACTGCAAAAACGACTGCAACCACAATGATTCCAATTATGACATAAATTCGCCATTCAAATCCAGTACCTCCCGGTGAATAGGGATCAATTGACGATGATAGAATATTCAATGCTCGATCTGATCCAGCCATATTCAATATCTCGCATGCATAACCGGAATACAGGAGCTTCCCTGTGTCAGTTCCCGGTGTGTTTGCAAAGGAACCTTCAGAAGTCTGGCAATTCAGGATGAACTCTTCAACTGCGGTTGTGTTTACTAATTGGAGTCCGTTGAGAATCTCAATTGCTGAGAGCGCATAGTATGTTGACTCCAGACTTGATACTTCAGTTCCATTTCCTTCCTCAAAACCACCGTTGAAGTCTGCTTCCTCAGAATCCAGAACTTGGCGCTCAACGAGCCAATTCCGGAGAATACTTGCATCTGGAACCGCTGCTAGGGGGTCTAAAGCATGATATGCCATGACTGCTGCTGCAGTGCCCGTTACACTTGGAAGGAAATCATTTGGACTCAATTTGTATCCATTTCCCTCTTTGCAGCTTTCAATCCATTCAACCGTTGCAGTTTCGTTAACCAACCAATCCCATGCATTTTCCTCTGAATACATTGTGTGAATCAGTCTAATTGATGATAGGGCATATGCGGTGGACAAAAGGTCTGGTCCAGCGTGAGCATCTATTGCCTCTGTATTCAGAGCAAAACCACCGGAGTCAGTGTACGTCCTATTAATCCAAAAGAGGTTGGCTGTAGCATTGATGTCATAGTCTTCTGTACCTGGAATATCACTCTGGTCTTTCAATATCTGCCAAATAGCTAATCCTCTGTAATTCCCACCATTTGTGACTGGTCCCAAGAGGTAATCACCAAACCCTCCATACCTTGGTTCATCACCCTCATTTCCAGATAACCATTGACGGTCAATTAAGAAGTCCATAACAAGCGTGATAGTAACTGGTGGAGGTCTATTTCGAATACTACCTAATTCATTCATGATACTAATAGCGCCATATGTTGGATCGATGCGTACCACTCCCTCGCCAGGAATTGAGTATCCACCCCTGACAGCGTCGTACCTGCTGTTCAAATATGATGTAAGAGAGTCTAATCGACTTGCTGCAGCAACTGGTTGTGCTGCAAACGCAAGTAGTATGAATGTGAACGCGAGTGCAATTGTTACGACTTTGACCCTTTTCATAATGACATCACGGTCAATCTAGGTGTCACTGAGATTTTGCTCAGCGCTTTGAGCATCGGGCTGAGGTGCGGTTATTAACGTTTCCCCATCCCAAAGGTTGTACTAGGAAACACAGCGACATTATCTTCATGCGTAACCAATTGGTCCTCTCTGTTTCTTCCTTATGTATGAATAAGCGCTGTCTGCAGCGATAGCTCCGTGACCAACAGCAACAGCAATCTGCTTCATAGATTCGACAACGTCTCCAGCTGCGAACACTCCAGAAATGTTCGTTGCTTGTTTTGCAGAAACAAGAATCTCCCCACGCTTATTAGTTTCCACTCCAATACTTTTAGCTAAAGAGCTTTCTGGACTAGAACCAAGCGCAATAAATGCCCCATCTACTGTAAGGATTCGTTCTTCTCTAGTCTTCACGTTATGTAAAAGCAACTCATTAACAAGGTCGTCGCCTCGTATCTCTTTGACAATAGTGTCCCAAATAATCTCTACACTTGAGTTGAACACATAATCTTGAACTACCTTTTCCGCACGCAACTCATCCCTTCTATGAATGAGATAGACCTTACTCACAACCTCTGAGAGATACAATGCCTCAGTGACAGCTGTATTTCCACCCCCCACAACTGCAACAGTCTTGCCGCGGAAAAGTGGGCCATCACATGTAGCACAGTATGATACTCCACGACCAGTAAGTTTCTCTTCACCAGGCACATCCAGGTGTTTGTGTCCTCCGCCTGTTGCAATGATGATTGCCTTTGCCCGGTAGACACCTCGTCGAGTTTCGAGAAGAAAATCACCGTCATTTCCTTCTCTCTCTATACTCTTGACCTCAGTAATCTCCTTAATGATTGCCCCTGATTTCTTGACCTGCTCTTTCATTTTGTTTGCCAGATCCAGTCCTACAATGAATGTGTACCCTGGGTAATTCTCGATACCTGGACTAGTGGCTTGAGCTCCACCGAGGACTTTGGATTCTAATAATAGGGTCTTAAGTCCATATCTTGCACCGTAGATGGCTGCTGTCATTCCTGCAGGTCCTCCACCAACGACAACAAGTTCCCAGTTCAAGTCCTCTGTCAATCTACTGTCTCCGTCTTAGGTCCCAAGTATTGTGTTCTAGGTTTTCATTAAGGCTTAATCTTTCTTTCCTGTGTGAAAGGAAATTCCAAGTTTCTCAATCTCATTCACAGATATATTAGTATCAGGTCTAATCTCTAAATGACTAGTTGGTTTTAGCAAGTCTGAAATTCTACCAAATGTCACCTCTCTGATTGGGAGATTCCCTCTGTTCATCAGATATGCTGCTTTTTTGAACCTCTCAGGATCATAGGAGAATATGTTCCCAGGACTGATTAGAATTACCGAATCCACACTACCCAATCCATCCCAGGGCCATGCTGCGTTATTAAAGCCTTCAATGATAACTATGTCAACAGACCTCTCCAATTTAGTAAAAGCATCTGAAACATATCTTTCAAAGTTCAATCGCTCAAACTCCTGGACTTCTTCGAGGTTACTAATAGATAGAATGGCTGCACCCTTTGTCAACATTCCAGCTTCTTCTTGCGAAATAATAAGTTGCTCATCCTCTAGAAGCTGCTGCGCAACCAGAACTGTTGTGTCAATATCGGAATTATCAGGTCTGCTGAAGCGTTCCATCGTGAGTATTGAATTAGCTCCTGCTAGACCTAGTGTATTCGGTAAGTTTTGTAAAGGTCTTTCGAGTTTCATTGGCACAAATAGACTATGAACCGGATTGGCTAGTTCTATAGGTTGCTTTGATTCAAACGCGCTACGTACTTCAATTGCGTCAGCTGAAACAATGATGCCCTTTCGAAGACAGAGTTGTGTGTGATCGTACTTGTACCAGTAATTATGTCCACTTAGCGGCTTGAAATACTCAATCGAATAACCATTCTCTGTCAGAGTTCTACTCAATTTTACAGCAAACTGTGTCTTTCCTGAGTCAAAACTATTCATACCAACTAGTAAGACACGCATAGTCAAGCTGATGAACCTCGGAAAAAGAGATGAGTGGAGCCTTGCGGCTCCAACTTAATATGGTCTATTGTTACATCATTCCAGGCATTCCGCCCATTCCACCCATTCCACCGGGTGGCATACCACCCATGCCCTCAGCACCAGCTGGCGGGCCAGATGAAGCCTTAGCAGCAATGACATCGTCAATCCTGAGGATCATTTGAGCCGCCTCAGCAGCAGAACGGATTGCTTGACTCTTGACTCGAGCCGGTTCGATCACGCTTGCCTTCATCATGTCCGTGGTTGTTCCTTTCATTACATCAACACCGAACCAGATACCAGTCTCTTTTGAGTGGTCTTTGTTCAGGTCTGCTATGATGTCGATAGGATCATGACCACCATTCTCAGCGAGGGTCTTTGGAACGACTCTTAGAGATTCAGCAAATGCTTCTATTGCGAGCTGTTCACGACCACCAACCTTGTTGGCATATGCTTCGAGTCTCTTAGCAATCTCAGCCTCAACTGAACCACCGCCTGCTACATAGGTTGTGTCTTCTACGACATTTCTCACAACACAAAGTGCATCATGCATTGCTCTATCAGCTTCATCCACGACATGCTCAGTTCCACCACGAATCACTATGGATACAGCTTTTGGATCCTTGCAGTCTTTGACATAGACGAGTTTGTCATCACCAATCTTTACTTCCTCGACAATTCCAGCAGCGCCTAAGTAGTCAGCATCAAGTTCGTCAAGACTTGTGGCAATCTTTCCACCAGTAGCCTTTGCCAGCTTCTCAAGAGTGCTTTTCTTTGCCCTTCGCATTGCCATTATACCAGCTTTAGCGAGATAGTGCTGTGCAACGTCATCAATGCCCTTCTGACAAACAAGTACATTCGCACCAGTGGCGACAATCTTGTCAACCATCCGAGTGAGCATCTTTTCCTCCTCGTCTAGGAATGCCTTTATTTGTTCAGGACTATCAATCTTGATCTCTGCATCAAACTCAGTCTTCTCAACTTCGATAGCTGCATTGACTAAAGCAATCTTGGCTTTCTCAAGTCTTCGAGGCATTGAAGCGTGAACTACTTCTTTATCAACGACCATCCCCTTGACTAGTTCGGTTTCTGTAAGGCTCTTGCCCTGCTTCTTGATGATCTCGATCATCTCAATGTCAGCCTTTATTTCGCCATCGGTCCTCTCTACAATCTGCA
>Ga0209427_10001242_pt1 | contig 29041 bp, 27 predicted proteins | sample DeeMarSWOR136_30_FD_187465 | JGI IMG/M metagenome (GOLD analysis project Ga0209427, IMG submission 187465) | Marine sediment microbial communities from White Oak River estuary, North Carolina - WOR-1-36_30 (SPAdes) (version 2) | ecosystem: Environmental > Aquatic > Marine > Intertidal zone >...
TGTATCTATGTAACCACGAATGAATCGCCAGAAGAAATTGAGAAATCGATGAAAACCTTTGGTTTTGACTTTGAACCCTTCAAAAACAATAAATTGTTTCGTGTAGTCGATGGTTGTTCTTGGAAATTAGGGGGAGAATCTTCAAGCGAGTATGCTGTTGACAGTCAACACGACTATTTGACAGCGCTTTCAATAGAAGTCAAAAAAGCAAAACAGGATTTAAGCAATATCCGTCTGGTGTTAGATTCTGTTTCTGAGCTTACTTCACTGTGTGACCATAATGCTGTTTTGAATTTTCTACAAATCCTTACCGCTAGAATACGAACAGAAGGAGGTAAGGCTATTTGCACTGTGGCTTCAGGGGCTCATGATGATCATTTCATGAATTTGTTGCGTTTAACATGTGATGGGATTTTAGAGATGAAGGTGGATGATTCAGGGGAGGAACTTAAGAGGCTTCTCAGAATCTTCTCACTTAGGGGGGTAAGGCATAAAACAACTTGGACGCCTTTTGAGATAACTGACAAAGGAATAGTAGTCAAGAGCGAAACTGAACTCAGATGTGCATTATGCTCAAAATTGATCGATTGGGAACCAATTACTAAAATAATTGACGGAAAGAAATACTGTTTTGACACCTTGGATTGCGCTAACACATATAAAAAGTTCAAAAGCATATACGGTAGTAGCTTTGAGTAGCACTTGAAATCGCTTAATTTCCCAAGCAATGCGAAAGACTAAGGCTTTTTTCCAGTGTTAGGGTCTGAAGCTTCATATCAGTGGGTAAGATATGAAATAGATGTCAGTTATAGTTGGGATGATATTCTCGGATAGAATGTAACTTCGCAATTGACTGGAATTCAGCTTTTTTGTTTCTTTAGGCGCCTTTTTAGTTTTTTGAAAAAGCGTCTAAGCCACAAGATGGCGTCTGGAGTTCCGGAACGCTTGATTTCCACCGCGTTGTTTTCACATTCAATATAACACTCTAAGCATTTAGTACACTCAGCAGATCCTCTTGCCTTCAGTGGTCCAACGCCTTGAGGGCAAACCCTTTCACAGTTTATTTGACCCGATCGTGCGCACTCACCACAAGAGCTCAAACTATAGCGTTCACCCGTCTTGGGATCCTCTTTCATAACGGGTTTACCGACCTTCACGGTTGGCTTGAAAAATGGATTGAATCGGGCAGCAAACTTTATGAGTGCTCCTAAGGGACAGATTTTTCTGCACCAGTACCTTTTCTCTCTTAAACTTAAAAGAACTGCGACAACTGGAATTGCCCAAAATTCAATTATTAAGGGCATCATTTTTCCTGTCATCCTAGTCCACGCCTTCAGATGAAACATGCCTTGGGATAATATTCCTATTGGGCATATACTGCACCAAATGGGAAACCGAAGAATTGCGGAGCCCACAAGCGCAGTAACTAAAAGTCCGTTTGCCACTGTGGCATTTTTGTTGGCTAAGAATTTTCCAAAAGGACATGTTGGGCAGGCGAATCTGGATTTCTTTTTATTTTTCTCTGTGTTTCGCTCTAACCGCTCCTCTCGTTTCCTGTTTGTCTTGGGCATGAATCGCTCAACACCCTTATCGAAGCCCTCTATAATTGTCCCCAATGGGCAGGCCCAACTGCAGAATATAGACCCTAACAAAATTATTAAAACGAAAAAAAGCAGCACCGCTACTGAGAGTGACAAGAGAAGCCACGACAATTGAAGCCCACTCGCGGGCGGGTTACCTGCTGTCAGCAGAACCTCCAAGCCGCCTACGGGACAAACTACCCATGCGCCTGGCCCCAGGTAGGACCAAGAAAATAATATCAAGCTGCAGACAGATTGTCCATAGTCCAACCAAAAAAGAGGCTGCGGGGTCAATCCTCCAAAAGTTAGGCTGTACACGGGTAATCTGTATACTCCGGGATCAGCGAAAAATTTGATAGGCAATATGAAAGTTAGTAGGAACGCTATTTTAACCGCCCATCTCAAATATCTGAGAGTTTTTTTTCGAGCGCCTTTTTCTTGGCTCAAATTATTCCTTTCAGCTCCCCTCTGGTTTTTTGTCTATTGAAGAGGACAGTTCCATAGGAATGAAGCTCTTCCTCTTCTCTTTCAGCGGAATATCAGGTGTTTATTATATGTCGTATTAAAAATTTGCCAAGCATATTCAATACTTCTGGGGGTTTTTGGCGGTTATTCTTTATATGTTTAAAGAGTTGTTGTTTCAGTCTTTAGAAAAAAAAAGGAGATGGGTATTTGCGTTTTCTGTGGTTTCTTTAGTCACCATCTTTTCAATTTTGGTCGCTTACGCAGAATGCTTATGCCGACTGTGGCTGCGACAGTTGACAGCAGCAACATTACGCTGCTGGTTAAGCCCTCTGGAATCACACCATACTCATCAGTCTTCACTAACCAGATATCTTTGTTCCCAGCACCAAACGAGCTTGTTTCACCAGTCAAAAGGTATCCTCCATCGTCTGTTTGAATCACATGGTATGCCCATTCAGTTCCGGTTCCCCCGTAGGTCATGTTCCACTCCAAGTTGCCATCTACATCCGTCTTAACCAGACAAAAATCGTGACCTTCGTCGCTGGTTAAGCCTGCTAGTGCGTATCCTCCATCCGCAGTTTGAATCATATAAATTGCGCCATCCATGTCTGTTCCTCCGTAGGTTTGGTTCCACTGCATATTACCCGCTGTATCAGTCTTAACCAACCAAAAATCAAGACCGCCAGCACCAAATGAATCTGTCTGGCATGCTATTGCAAATCCGCCGTCGCTAGTCTGCTCCAGACTCACATATCCCCACTCATCGCCTGTTCCTCCATAGGTTTGGTTCCACTGCATAGTCCCAGTTGAATCAGTCTTAATGAGCCATGCATCTTTGGAGCCAGCTCCAAAAGAGCTTGTGATGCCTGCTAGTGCGTATCCTCCATCTCCAGTCTGGAGCACGTGCATTCCTGTGTCACTGCTTGTTCCTCCGTAGGTTTGGTTCCACTGCATATTGCCACTTGAATCAGTCTTAACTAACCAGAAATCATTATCTCCAGCACCAAACGACCTTGTTTGACCAAATAACGAATATCCTCCATCGACCGTTTGAATCACATTGTATGCATATTCATTGCCTGTTCCTCCATAAGTCCTATTCCACAGCATATTACCCGCTGCATCAGTCTTAACTAACCAGAAATCATTACCGCCAGCACCAAACGATGTTGTATAGCCGGACATTGCGTATCCCCCGTCGGTTGTCACACACATATCGCCGCTAGTCTCCATGCCTGTTCCTCCGTAGGTCTTATTCCACTGCATGTTGCCATCTTCATCTATCTTGATAAGCCAGAAATCCACGCCACCAGCACCAAACGACCTTGTGTCTCCAAATATTGTGTACCCTCCATCGCCAGCCTGAACAGTCTCCCCCAACGCATTTTCAGTGGCAGCTCCTCCGTAGGTCATACTCCACATGCTGGCAGCGCATTTACAAGGGCAAACCACAGCTAAAAATGTAAAAGAAGCCAGAAAAACAATCATTAATCCTTTAACTTTTATGCTATTATAATTTTTTTCATTCAATGTTTTTACCTACCCCTCCTTTTTTTAGAAATATATTTAATACTTATGGTAAGAAAATAAACAGCAAATAGCATTACTTAAGACATTATCCAACGCTTTATGCGTAAAAAACAAATAGTAACTAAATTGATCCACATCTGGGACAGTGAATATGCCTTGGGCTATTTTTTCAAAACTTACCCGATTGGCTACTTTGGTTCTGGTCTGTCTTTGAGGGTCCGAATAATCCCATTTATGCTTTCACCTTCACTTTTTGTTTAGGAACAAAATAGTAGTTTTCAAGTAGAACGTCAAGTTCTTTGAGAATAATGCTCTATCTAGGTGGATTAATTTTCAAGATTTATGTGTGATTGTTTTTAAATGAGAATTGACGAGTGGAAACTTCAAAGTGTGGTCTTTGAAGCCAATTTAGTCTTATGCGTGCACGCAAGTTTTTATCTTCTAAAGATTTTTGGCTAACAGAATACCTAAAATTTTACCATTACGAAAAGATTGCCTTGACCATCTCGTGCGCCAATACCTATTGTGTCATTGGCAGGAACGATTTTTTTATTAGCAAATATGTCTTGTACAGTGCTGACGCCACAATCGCAAGCTAAAACTATCAAAATGTCCGCGTCTATTTTTGGTCTTTTTACTAGTTCAATGTTACAAGCCAACGGAACTAAAGCCGTGTTTACCACATTATATCCATCTTTCTTTAGTCTCTCTGCCAATTCATCCATCTTTTCCTGTCCGCCGGTTTCACAGACTCTGGCACAAGAATTACAAGAAACGATTCCAATCTTCTTCCACTTTTTGAGCATACCCTTGACTACGCCGTAGGGCTTAGAATTAGTGATAATCATCTCATCACCTGCAACATACTTTGGAATGTGAGCGTTTAAATCATTTCCGATGCTTCAATTTCTTTTCAAACTGGGTCAATTTTCGCTAACACAATAGCTTGAACATAAAAAGCACATGCTTTAATGTCTATCTAGTTTTCCAGAGTTACGTTCTTCCGAACAGCTTTAAGTCTGGAAAGACTTCAATACCATTCCTATCTATTGTATAGGGCACCAGGTTTGTGCTGATTTTGACTCCTCTCATTTTTTCCACCTGTAAAGCCCTTGACATAACTCCATTAGAAAACAGAGTTTGCATCATAATAACTCCATGCGCCAAATATTCTTCAATTGAAACACTACGGTCAAGACTCAAGCGACTTAATTCTGTGGTGATGATGGTGGTGACTCCTAACTCGGACAAAGATTCAAACAAATCTACGACAGCGATTCTGCGTTCGACAGGATCTGGAAATCGATAGATAAGTGTGGCCAGGGTATCCAGCCCAACTCTTTTTGCATCAATCTGATGTATCTTTGTTTCCAATTCCTCAACCAATTTGTCAATGGGCAATTGCTTGCCTCGTAAGACGCTAATTTCTCCATACAATTTCTCTTTCAGTATACTTGCTCTTGCCATTCTGGTGGCATCCAAGAAAGCAAATTTTTCTTCCTCTTCCGCTTTCTTGAAATCCCATCCAAAATTCTTCATTTCAGAATAATAATGATCTTTGCTTTCGTCCAAACTAACGAAGACACCATTTTCTTGGTAATCATTGAGTCCTCTATACAGAAATTGAGAAGCAAAAATTGTCTTTCCTGTTCCAGGTCCTCCCACAACTAGAATGACTCTCCCATCAGGAAATCCACCGCTGATCAACTCATCTAATCCTTGAACTCCACTAACAACAACTTTTGACAAGATTATCTCACCCATTAATAGTTAAGAGGCTTTGACTAGCTTTTATAACTTATGTAAATCAACATGGAACTCATTAAGGAGTCATTAAAACTCCAAGCCTAGCCTGTTTTTTGGATATCCTGCCATCTCTGGTATAGGCTATGCTCAATCCCTAGAACATCCAAAATTCTTCCGACCACAAAATCCACCAAAGCTTCAACGCTCTTCGGTTTATGATAGAATGCGGGCATCGCCGGAACAATTATGACGCCTTGATTTGCGAGCTCTAACATGTTCCTGAGATGAACTGTATTCAACGGAGTTTCTCGGGGCATAAGAACCAGTTTCCTTTTTTCTTTAAGCGTCACATCAGCTGCTCTCAAGATCACGTTTTCTGCGAATCCGTTAGCTATGCCTGCCAGGGTTTTCATGCTACAGGGAGCGATCACCATACCGTCCGTTTTGAATGAGCCGCTCACGATGGGGGAATTCCAATCATTCACTTCATAGACGTGATTAGCCAATTTCTCAAGGGATTCTTTGGTGGTGCCCAGTTCGTGTGCGATTATTTTTTCTGCTGCTTGGCTGATAACTAGGTGGGTTTCAATTTTTTTGTTACGTAATACTTCTAGCAGCCGTTTGCCGTAGATGACGCCGCTGGCTCCGGTCATTGCTACTGTTAGTTTCACATGAGCACCTGCTATTAATCTCTGATTCTTGTTCACTAAAGCCTTTTGGAAAAAAGCAAGAAGTCAAGTTTCAGCAAGCTTTTGTTCATTCAATGAGTCGGATGCTTTTTGAAATAATTTTTCTACACCGAGGAGGCAAAATATTGTTACTTTTTTTTGAGTAGTTACTCTTAAATGAGATGGAGTTTGAGAGTGCAATCATTGGAGAGTTTGCACGTGTCCAAGAAACCAACAAAGTCATACGTAGTCGCAAGCATAGCGATAATGTCTGCTTTGGCAATAATCTTCGACGTATTCTCTGATGTGCTACCTTTGAGGATGCCGTGGGGAATGAAGGTGGACTTTGTTGGAACAGTTTGGGTGTTATCCTATTTTCTATATGGTTTATCCGTAGCTTCCTCAGTTTCGGTAATAACAACTCTGTTCATAACTCTGTTCATGCCCACTGGCTTTGTGGGGGGAATCATGAAGTTCGTGGCGACAGTACCGATGTTTCTGGTTCCTGCTCTAATGTCACGTTTACCCTTCTTCTCCAATCACGGCTCTAAACTCTTCGACAAGATCCTCCTAATTGCAGGGGCGGCATTTCTGGCAAATGCCGTGAGGCTCCTTGTAGCAACGACGGTAAACTACTACTGGGCTATTCCACTGTGGACAGGAATACCTACTGGCGATATCTTAGCTGTAATGTTTGGAGGCTCAATTTTAGAGTTCATCATTTTTGTTGCAGGACTGAATGTGCTTCAGGGAATAATTGATGTCGTCTTTGCATGGCTATTAGCTTTCAAATTTAGGCTTTCATCAATGTTCGGAACGTGGTAACTCAAAATCGAAAAAGTTTGAATTGTCTGTTCGTGGTTTCTTTTTGTGTGTGTTAAGGGTAGTTAAAGAGAAAAAACTTACCCGAAACGGCTCAACATTTTTTAGGGTAAACAAACAAATGTCCTGTTCAATGGTTATGGTAGTTAGCTACCTTTGTAAAAGTAAAGTGTGGAACAAGGTTTATGCCAGAAAGTCTTGAGATCCCACTCAGTGACCTCAACGAATGGCTGAAACAAGAAACAACTTCCATAGTTGAACCCCTGAGGGCGGATGCAAAAAAGCTGCTTGAAGACACCCGAGGCAAGCTTGGAGACCTACTAGAAAGCTGCGACAAACTGTTAGATGACGCAGAAAAAGAGATAGCGAAAGGCAGCCGCAAAACGTATCGACGAGCAAAAGCCCTCCAGAAAATCGCTGGAAAGTTCGCCGATTCAATCGAGGAAGTAACTATTCCCGAAGAAATCTCCGGAAAAAGCCTCCATCAAACTCGTGAACAGATCGAAAAAACTCTAAAAACAATCATTAAAGATAGAACAAGATGGTTCCGTGCCATTTCTCCTTACTTTATAATATCTCGCCGAAGATTTGATGTCACATTGAAGAGAGCGGACGACTCTTTTCGAGATTTAGCTGACTTTTTGTCGGAAGAGTACGCTAAGGCTGAAAGCGCTGAAGGCGTTTCTTCCAAGATTGAGGAGCTACGTCAATCTTTAGGGGAATTAGAGAAGTATGAAAGAGCTAAAGAAGTGAGGAAACAGAAAAGAGAACTTCTTGACAAGAATATAGCTAAAGCTCAGCAGAAAGCACAGACGATACAGACTAAAGACGAAGTAGTTGAGCTAGCCCAAATAAACAAAAAAATCGAAGAGCTAACTGACAGGGTAAAGCATGAGCTGCGGCATCTCCAAAAACCGCTTCTGAAATTTCAAACATTAGTTAACAGCCCAGGTTACAGTCTTTTTCCAGAGGCGACACAGAAGCTTGACGAATATCTGATGAACCCCTTCGAGGCTTTGGCGACGGAGAAGGAAGGGTATCCTCTTCTTAGAAGTATTCTTCAAAAGATAGACGCTGCCTTAGATGACAAAAAAATGAAACTGAAGCCAAGTCGCATGAGAAAGGCGAAAGACCAGATAAGCAGTATTCTCAACAAAGGCGCCTTAGCGACTCTTCATCAGGATTGCATCGAAGCCTTCAACAAAAAAAATGCTCTGTCAACATCAGGGACAATAAGCGAGGTTAGAGACGAAAGATCAAGGTTACAGAATCGCTTGAATGAACTGCAGACACAGAAGAGGCTCCTTGAAGCCAGAGACGCTAGGTTCGAGAAAAAACATAAAGAGGCAGGCACGAGAGTCGAGGAACAAAAAAGAGCACTGGAAAAAATTGTGTGCGATCTATCCGACAGGAATATTCAAATTCTTATAGATTAACTGGGAATTCATGAGGTTTTTGTCCACTAATTCATCAACGATGAAACGCGAAAAAATCCGTAAACCTTTATTTAGCGGGATAATTAACCTTAGCGTTCCAAAAATAACGGGCTGAAGCCATCATGTATGAGGACCGAATAGATCAAATCATAGGCAAGTATGGGAATGAAAAAGGGGTTTTGATTCAACTACTGCTGGATATACAGCACGAGTTTGGTTGGATACCAAAGGAAGCTATAAAAAGAATCAGCGAGAGACTCAAAATTCCGTTCAGCCAAATATTCAGGGTTGCAAGTTTTTACACTGCACTAAGCCTCAAGCCCATAGGTCGTCATCTTGTAAGAGTCTGCGTCGGCACTGCTTGTTATGTTCGGGGAGCACCGAGAATTCTGGATTCTGTAGAGGATAAACTGGGAATTAAATCAGGTGAGACAACAAGCGACGACAAGTTCAGCTTAGAAACCGTCAATTGCCTGGGTTGCTGCGCCTTGGGGCCAGTTATCGAAGTAGATGGACAATATTTTGGAAAGCTCAATTCAGAGAAACTTGAGAAGATATTTTCTAGCTGTGATTAACAGAAGTGAAAATTTATGAAGCCACTGAAATCTCCCGCGGATCTGGAAAAACTTAGAAAAGACATACTCGCCAAAAAAGATTCGAAGAGGCTAGCTATTGCAGCGTGTGTGAGTACAGGCTGTCAAGCTCTTGGTGTCCAAAAGGTCCTTGAAGCTTTTGATGAAGAAATCAAAAAACAGGGCTTGGAAGGTAAAGTAGAAATTAAAGAAACAGGTTGCTTGGGTTTCTGCGAAAAGGGTCCAAGAATAGTCATCTATCCTGAGGAGATTTACTATTTCCAAGTGAAGCCGAGTGATGTACCCGAAATCGTGTCAAAGACTTTGATCAAAAATGAAATTGTTGAAAGGCTGCTTTACACTGATCCAGTTACTGGCCAAAGGGCACGGTATCTGTCCGAAGTCCCATTCTACAAGTATCAAAACAGGCTTCTTATGGAAAGCAACAGCAAAATCGACCCAAAGAAGATAGAGGATTACTTAGCCATCGACGGTTACAAAGCATTAGCGAAAGTCCTCTTCAAAATGACCCCTGAAGCTGTGATGAAAGCAGTAAAGGACTCCAATCTTCGTGGTCGTGGTGGAGGTGGCTTCCCAACTTACCGAAAGTGGGAATCTAGCCGAAACGCACCAGGAGAACCCAAATATGTTATCGTAAACTGCGACGAAGGCGATCCGGGAGCCTTTATGAACCGAGCATTGATGGAGGGAAATCCACACTCCATCCTTGAGGGGCTTATCATAGGAGCTTATGCGATAGGCTCGCATGAGGGATTCATCTATGTGCGACAAGAATATCCGCTCGCAGTAGAGAACATGGAGACCGCCATCAAACAGGCAGAAGAACTGGGGCTGCTGGGTAAAGACATTCTCGGTTCAGGATTCGACTTCAAAGTTAAAATCCATAAGGGAGCGGGCGCTTTTGTGTCCGGCGAGTCAAGCGCTCTGATGACTGCGATAGAAGGAAACGTGGGCGAGCCGAGACCAAAATATGTCCACACATCCGAGAAAGGAATCTGGGATAAGCCAAGCACACTCAATAATGTCGAGACCTGGGCTAACGTACCCCTTATAATCAACCATGGTGCTAAATGGTTTGCGTCCATTGGCACCGCAGGCAGCAAAGGCACCAAAATTTTTGCTTTAGCAGGCAAAGTGAACAACACCGGTTTAGTTGAGGTTCCCTTCGGGGTATCATTGAAGGACATCATCTACAAGATAGGTGGCGGAATCCGGAACGGAAAGGAATTCAAGGGCGTCCAAACTGGTGGTCCCTCTGGCGGAGTCATTCCTAAGCAGCACCTGAATTCTCCCGTTGATTTTGACGAACTCACCAATCTAGGTTCAATGATGGGTTCCGGCGGGATGATCGTAATGGACGAGGACACCTGCATGGTAGAATTAGCCCGCTACTTTGTGAATTTCTTATGTGATGAATCCTGCGGAAAATGTACACCTTGCCGGGAAGGTTTGAAGCAAGCCAGTATAATCTTGAACAGGATTGCTAGCGGTAAAGGAACAGAGGAAGACATAGAGAATCTTAAAAAAATCGCAGAGGTGACCAGTGTCGCTTCTCTTTGTGCTCTAGGGCAGACAGCTGCGAATCCCTTGCTGACTACTCTCCGTTACTTCAGTGACGAATATAAAGCGCACATAGAGGAAAAGAGATGTCCCGCATTAGCATGCAAAGAACTGGTATCTTACTATATTGACCCGGAAAAATGTCAAGCATGCATGATATGTCACCGGAATTGTCCGGCAGACGCTGTAATCGGAGAAAAGATGAAGATTCACGTGATTGATCAATCAAAGTGCATCAAATGTGGAGCTTGTTATGATGTGTGCCCGCCTAGGTTCGGGGCAGTGAAAAAAATTTCTGGTCAACCGGTTCCCCCGCCCATTCCAGAAGAAGAGAGACTGATCAAAAGACCGCGGAAGGAGAAACGAAGCTGAAGGGGTGACATAAAATGGAAGAAAGCGAGAAAGAAATCACTTTGAAGATAGATGGATTGTATGTCAAAGCCAAAGAAGGGACATCCATCTTAGAGGTCACCAAAAAGCTTGGAATCAACATTCCTACCCTATGTCACCATCCAGCGCTCACCACTTTTGGTGCTTGCCGTGTATGTTCGGTGGAAATAACTGACAAGTGGGGAAGAAAAAAGATTGTGACATCCTGCAATTACCCTGTTTCCGAGGGGCTCGTAGTTGATACGAAATCTGAGAAAGTGTATAGAACCCGTCAGCTGCTGCTTGAGTTGTTGCTGGCTCGATGCCCAAAAGTGAAGAGGATACAGGGTTTAGCGATGGAATATGGCGTTGAGAAGCCGAGCCTTTGGGTTGGAGACCCGGAGGAGGACTGTATCCTCTGTGGTTTATGTGTTCGTGTTTGTGAAGAATTTGTCGGCGTATCTGCAATCAATTTTGCGAACCGGGGTGTGGAACGGGAAGTTACTGCTCCCTATCACACAATATCTGATGATTGCGTTGGATGTGGAGCGTGCGCTATCGTGTGTCCTACAGACTCGAAAAAGGTTCGGGTAAACACCTATCCGATGCTGGAAAAGGACATAAAGGCGGCAGAGGAACAGTTTCTGAAAGGAACAAAGGATGAGCTCTTAGGCGTTCACACCGAAATTTTCGCGGCAAAAAGCTCTATTGAAGGACAGGACGGCGGAGTGGCTACTGCTCTGCTTCTTTCAGGCTTTGAGAGAGGTCTGTTTGATGCTGCTATCGTCGTTAAGCGAACAGTTGGGTATAAGGCGGAGGCGGTTATTGCAGAGAGCGCTGAGGAGATACTGAACGCACGAGGAACAAAGTATTCGAGAGTTAAAATGATGTCGAAGGTTGGGGAGCTGGTGGAAAAGGGGAAAAGGAAAATTGCCATTGTTGGGACCCCCTGCGAGGTTCGTACAGCAAGGAAGATTCAGCAGCAGCTGCTAACTGAATACCCTAGCCTTGAGATTACCATAGTGGGGTTGTTCTGTTTTGAGGCCTTCGATTACGACAAACTGAAAGAGGAGACGGCAAAGTTGCTGGGCGTTGACTTGGACAAGGCGGAGAAGACGCAGATACATAAAGGAAAATTCATAGTCACGGTTGATGGAAAGGACTACTCAGCAAAGGTAAAGGAATTCCACAGTGCTATTCAGGGCGGATGCGCTTACTGTAACGACTTTGTGGGCTGGCTTTCTGACGTTTCTGTTGGCTCGGTGGGAAGTGCTGAAGGATATTCAACGGTGATAGTGCGGTCTGAGAAAGGGAAGAAGCTTCTGGAGAATGTTGATTTCGTTAAAGGCGATGTCAACAAAGAAGAGATCATAAAACTGGCTGACTTCAAGAAGAAAAGAGCCGAAAAGAATTTTGCTCCCATCATAGAAGGGGCACAAGACTAAAATAACATTAGGATTCTCCCGCGGCATATACGCTCGGGTGGCTTCCTTTTTCTATTGTCAAAAGCATAGTATTTTCTTTCAATTTGTTGGTAGACTCTTCAAGGAAGTTATATGCAATCACAAGTATCAGCATAACAAAATCTGTGGCAGTCATTTTGGTTTTTATGGGGTACGCCTCTTGCAATTTTTCCATTCAGATCAATTCTGAAACCTTGCGTACAAATTTCATCCTCTTTGAGTTTTATGACTGTTTTCTTCCCATTTTTCAAATCGAGTATGTCCATTTCAAATTCTTTAGTTAACATTTTTCATTCATTCAATTCAATGTTAAACTAAAGTTTAAAAACATTGTATATTCTGAATAAATATTGCACATGACTATTCGGACTTATTTTAACCTCTATATCCGTTGTGCGGGCATTGCCATTAATAGTATACGAGTTATTTTTTGTGTTTTGCAGGAAGAGAAACATTCTTTTTTTCTTTCTTCTTCATCTTCTTAGCCCTTACCGATTGTCTATGCTGTTCCCGACCTGCAGCTTTCTCTTTCTTGCTTTTCTTAGCCATGATATGACCTCCACCTTTAAGGCACAACCCGCGATGCTCTTTAAAAATGTTTACTACACAATAAACGCGAATCTTACGGTGGATCACTTTTGTGTGTGCAAACATGAACAAGAACAAGAGCCTCTGAGACAAGAAAATGTATCCGCTCCCTTTTTCAGGTTCATACTTTTTATAAACGTTAATGTAGGGTGTGTAGGTTGAAGGCTGAGTGTTTGGTGGATTCGTTGACTGGTCAGGAAGTTGAAGCGGAGGAAGCTAAGCAGGGCAGAATCGAGTTCAATTTCCCATTGCTAACTGTCAGGACACAGATGTTCAGCGGAGTTTTTGATCGGCTTGGAGCCCTTCGAGCCTCACGTTTGGTTTCTTGGGTTGCGCTTATTATTGTGCCCGTTGTGGCTGGAATTGGACTGTACCTGCTCTGCAGCAGCCTATTCACGTTGCTGTGGACCCCGGTTGCTAGGGAGGCAAGCCGTGAACTGGGTCCTGCAGCGTATCTTCTGTTACCCGGCATCAACCCCATTCTTCCCATATTGTATGGGTGGCTGGCGATAGTCTGCGCGATCGTGGTTCATGAGGGAGCACATGGGATTATTGCAAGAAACCGTGGACTGAAAGTTAACTCAAGTGGTCTACTTTTCTTTTTGGTTATCCCTGTCGGCGCCTTTGTGGACGTTGATGAGGAGCAGATTGCGAAAGCAAAATCCAAGGATTCCTTGAGGATTATGGCTGCAGGTGTTGCAGGAAATGTTGCCGTAGCCCTAGTGTGTTTTCTTGCGGTTCTGCTCATTGTTAACGGGTTGACTCCGGTAGTCAGTGGATTATTCATTTCAGAGGTTACAGAGGGCATGCCTGCAGAAGCTGCAGGGTTGTTGCCCGAAGACTTTATTGTTTCAATAGATAACGTGTCGTTTGGCAGTCTTGATGATCTGCTGATGTTCTTTGAGGACAAAAATTCAGGTGATACTGTTCAGGTGATTGTGGCTAGGGGAGAAAAATTGGATGAACGGTTTTCCACCTCTGTGACTTTAACCGTGTCTGAGGATGAACGGGCTGTTATGGGTGTGATCGTGGGCGATATGATGTTTGATGAAAGGTTAACATTCTATCGGACTGTGACCACAGAAACGCTTACGCTATACATGGTCCCTCCATCTCTGTATCCGGGACTAGTGCCTTTCTCTGATTCTCTGAGTCCATTCTACACGCATGGATTAGGGGCGCAATGGCACGTTTATGCAAACATTTTCTTCTGGCTGTGGTTCGTAAACGTTAACGTTGCAGTGCTTAATGCTTTGCCGATTTATCCTCTGGATGGAGGGCGAATGCTCAATATTACGTTGAAGAGCGTTTTGGGGCGAAGGGTAAGCGAGAAGACTATCTCCCGAATAACATCCGCTGTGACAGTTACTCTGATCTGGCTATTTCTGATGATTGTCCTGATTCCCTTAATCATGCAATGATTACAGTTTTTGGTAATTCAGTCTTTTTTCAACATCTCAGTTTTTCCAAAACTATGGTCAAAATGCAAAAACAACTTTTAGGCAGATTCACCATCTTTTACTGTAGTTAAAAATGGGGGGTAATATGGTTTCCAATTTTGAAAGTGCATCCATTTTAGCTGAATCGGCAACAGATTCACGTGTCGAAGAGTTTCTTGGACTCGTCGGGAAAGTCAGCAGGCAATTGGCTAATGAAAGAGGAAGGGTTGGAAATCTAAACATAACCGGCAGGCTTGTTGAGGTGCCGCCCGTTGGAGAAGCAATTATTGTGGGCGATTTGCATGGGGACCTGAAAAGTCTCGTGCACATCTTGGAGGACAGCAACTTTCTAGGTAAAGCAAGAAGTGGCAGCGATGTTCTTCTGGTTTTTCTTGGAGATTACGGAGACCGAGGCGCCCATTCTCCCGAAGTTTACTATGTAGTCCTGAAGCTCAAAGAAATGTTCCCTGAACACGTCATATTGATGAGAGGAAACCATGAAGGACCCCCTGACCTCCTTGCCTATCCGCATGACCTGCCACTTCAAATGAAGAACAGATTCAGAGAAAAAGGCTCAGAAGCCTACTTAAAAGTCCAAGACCTCTACGATCACCTGTACACCGGCGTAATCATAAAAGAACGGGTTGTTCTGCTTCACGGCGGAGCCCCAAGCCAAGCCACCACAGTCAACGACATCGCTTACGCCCATGAAACGCATCCTCGAAAACGCCACCTCGAGGAAATCCTGTGGAACGATCCATGGGATGGAATAAAGGGAACAATCGCTTCGCCTAGAGGCGCTGGCAGACTGTTCGGTGAAGACGTCACAAGCAAACTTCTAACGATGCTCAACGTCAAAGGACTGATTCGGGGACACCAATCTTGTCCAAATGGATATAAAAGCATGCACGGCGGACGCGTATTGACCCTGTTTTCAAGGAAAGGCTCGCCGTACAACAATAGATACGGAGCTTACCTGCACCTCGATGTCTCAAAGAAACTGGAAAAGCCCAAGCAACTTCTAGAGGGAATCCGTAGATTCTAGACCTAGACCAATCATATTTGAAGCCTAATAATACTTCATGTTGAAAAACAATTTTTTCTGAAAAAATTAGTGGTATGCCCGGAATTTTTGCTACCCGAATGTTTCTTGATGAATTTCAGAGCTCTGAGGGATTCCATCTTGCGCGCTGTCATCTATCCAACGGAACACATAGTAGTCGTTTGTGTAGGCACTAAGGTTCTTGGAAATCACTTCTTTGAAGTATATTCCACATGCCCATGTTCCTTTCCAGTCGACACCATACATGACGAAAAAAGTGTTATCGCCAACCTCATCATAAAATATCATCGCAGTGAACATGTCCTCATGGTAGTTGGGGACCCCTATTGCCGACTGCGGAAGTGCAGCTAAGATTGCGCCTTCTCGGTTCTCAAACCAGAGATGGGTGCTATTATCTTCGAATTTAACTGGTGTTATTTCTCTTACAGTTTCATAATAGTTCATGGCTACGTTAGGGCATCGACCTCCGAACATTGCGATTGTCGAACTGTATATAGTGGCAGTGTTGATTTCGCCTGATGGTGACAGCCAGTACTGGGTTGTGTTGAAGCCGTAATGTTGATTGTTTACGCAAAGGTTTCTTATTGATTCGCCTGATGTGACGTCATAAGTTGCCTCGGCGCGAGTCATGTATGCGGGGTCAGCGTAAATGAAGTACACCGTGTTCGCAGGAGCGTTCAGAATATTCTCCTCAATAACTTGGCCTAGGCTGAGAGTTTGGCCTTCCGTGTCTATTCGTATATCAAAAGTGAAACTTGTTACTCCTTGGATTCCAGGAGAAACGAACAATGTCAGTTCTGTGACTATGACTTGATTCGCGTAAATGGGATATCCTTGGTAGTCCCATGATAATGACATGGCCTGTGCAGCAATGAGCGGCGACCAATTTTGTGTTAGTAAATCCAGTATTATGGGTTCATTGCCTTCATTTCGCATGTAAACACTAATTGTCCGGGTTGAACCAGGTGACAGGTTCCCCCACTCCAACGAATATACTCTGTTTTTACATTCTGCATCCCAATAGACTCCAACAGAATCTACTGTTTCAACTGCAGAGACCGAGGGAACACGGGTTATAGGAAGCGTGAATGTAACTGCAAAGATAGTAGATAACGCCGCAATAAGTAGCAAACCCAGAGCGTATGTGTTTTTGTGCTGCAACTTCTTTTTTTCCTCGTGTATTTATCACAACTAGGACAACTACAAGTTAAATTTTTTGGGTACACTCTACATTTGTTGTAGAGTATAATAAAAATTTGTATTTTTTCACCGAATCTTGGGCACTACCGCGTAACTACAAGCATCTACAACCGCTCAGACGGCGATTTTTGGACTCAGAAGACAGTTTGTGAAGCATTACTTTAATCTGTCAGAAGAATCTTTCATGCATGAAGGGAATACAGTTGAAAATGGGAATCATGACCAGAGATCAGGACGGTTGGTGCTCCACCCAACTGCGAAAAGCAATGAAAAAACAGAACATCACCCCCATCTGTTTTGATTGCCGCCTGATAACAGGACGCATAAATTACACTCCCGAGGCTTCAGTGAACAAAATTAATATCCTTCAAGAATTGGATGCCCTGATCACCCGTCCCATTGGACGCGGGTCAGTAGAGGAGCTGCTTTTCAGAATGGATTTTCTGCACAAGCTGGAACGGCTAGGACTGCTGATAATCAATCCGCCCCTAGCCATCGAAAGAGCAGTGAACAAATACTGTTCCCTAAACCTCTTTCAGGAGAATGGGTTACCTGTTCCCCGCACAGCGGTCACAGAAAATCCTGACGAAGCACTGAAATGTTTCCGCGAATTAGGCGGAGACATCGTAGTGAAGCCGCTGTTTGGGTCAAGAGGAGTAGGCTCCACCAGAGTCACTGACCCCGACATAGCCACCAGAGTCTTCCTAACCATATCCTTCTATCATGGAGTCCTTTACCTCCAAGAATTCATTCCCCACGGAGGATCAGACATCCGCGCGTTTGTTATAGGAGACCGGGTGGTGGCTGCTATGCGGCGAACGTCAGCCAACTGGAAGACCAACGTGAGCATGGGCGCAAAACCTGTATCCTTAAATCTATCCGAAGAACTGGAAAGTCTTGCAGTTAAGGCAGCCAAAGTTGTAGGCTGCAAGGTTACGGGCGTAGATATCATCGAGGGGCCTGAAGGACCTGTGGTTATAGAATTGAACAGTCAACCAGGATGGAAAGGGCTACAATCGGTTACAAAAACGAACATCGCCGACGAAATCATCAGTTACGTCCTCTCTGAACTCAAGTCTTAGGAGAAAAGGGGCATGCGGAAGATCAAAGTCTCCAGAATGAACGTTTCAGACCAAACCATCGAAGAGAGAACCGATTACATAGCAGAAGAAACAGCCCTCCACATCTTTCTTAACAACCGACACTACGGAACAATCCTCTGCTCTCCCGACCAGCTGAAAGAGATGGCCGTGGGACATCTTCTCTCTGAGGGAGTCCTAAACTCAACATCCGAAATAGACGATTTGCTGCTGAAAAAAGATGGCAAATGTTTACTAAAACTCAAACCGAACATTGACGCTGAACAGCGAATCGGAAAATCACAGCGTTTTTCTCGTCTAATAGTCTCTGCCTGTGGCTCCCCAGACTATCGTCCCCTCTCAGAAACCATCGGCAGCCTTCCCAAACTGGATATGACGCCAACTGTAAACGCGGCGGTTGTTTCCCACGCGGTGCTGCAGCTCAACACTATTGCCGAAAACTTCAGAAAGACCGGCGGAGTTCATGTTGCAGCACTCTACTCAGCAGATGGAGAATTGGCGGCTTTGGCTGAGGATGTGGGGCGACACAACGCCGTCGACAAAGTCATCGGTGCCGGAGCAACAAAAAACATGGACTTCAGAAACCTTTTTCTTGCCCTGAGCGGGCGACTCACCGGAGACATAGTTTTGAAGGCGGCACGCATGAGACTTCCCATAATCGCTTCCTTGGCAGCGGCAATCAGTTCTGGCTTGGAAGCAGCCCAGCTGACAGGAGTAACTTTGGTCGGTTTCGTCCGAGGTAAAAGAATGAACGTTTACACATATCCGGAGCGAATAGTGTTTGGCGCCCGTGAAGTTTAACGGTGAAAGATTTATTGATTAATTGAGTGCTGACGAAATCTGGAGCAGATATGAGACGAAATCGGAGTCTTTCGATTTGGTGCTAATAACATGATCCTTACTGTTCTCCGGTTAAAGAGAGAAAATTGGAGTTCTATTAGGGGACTAATAGCAGTGCTATGTTGAAAACAATATTTTTTCAGAAAAACATGGAAGAAACAAAATCAGGTTACTTCTTCTGGGCGACAACCATGCCTCGTATCACAATTCTTTAAACCTTGCTTCAAAATGCCAGTCGTCACCAACAATAATCCTTAGACAGAAGACCTTGAATCCCATTTCCTTCTCTTTTGAACAGTCCTCACATTTCTTCTTAAAGATTTTATAATATTCAGAGTCGGTGAAGCTGGTTCCAGATTCAGCCCTTTGAGTTTTTACATCTATCAGGCAAGGGCACGCTTCGAATCTATCGCCCACTTTTTCTATTTTTAAAGCAAGAAAATCCCATCTGCAAGTAAGCTTCACCTGCTCTTCTGTTAGAATCTTCTCTTTGTAATAGAGCTCGTCTTCATTTGGCAACATACACGAGCCATGCCTAATTTGGTTGGGTGAAATGAAACTGGAAATGTTTACTATTTCATCCCCCGCCGTGTACTGTATATGAAATGGTTTAACAATCCTCCAAAACCTTGCTTGATGTAAAGCCCAGAAAGCAATTGTTTCACCTACATCTCCAATTGCCCAGGAGCGAAGTGCGTTTGATGCAGTTCCAACATAGAGTATTTCTGGCAATTCACATAGATTTCCCTTAATTGAGGTTAAATTCATTTCTTCACTTCACTAAATCGTCGTGTTTTTCTGTTCCATAACTCTGTTACTTTTTGCACCATATATATTTTCTTGGAAGTTTCCATCAATCATTACATGGTTACATTTGTATAGGATTCAACATATTTAATGGTCAAAATTAACCAACAATTAGATACAATTGGAACTTAGACGTATTCTTATGCACCTAGGTAGGTAGGTGAGTGCAACCTTGGTTTTGATGAAATGCCAGCACTGCAATTACACATGGGATTATAGTGGTCTAAACCATCTTTATGTAACTTGTCCTAAGTGCCGTTACAAAGTTAGGATACCCGAGAAAACAGCCCATGTGTTACGCAAGAAAAGATTGAATCAGGAGTTAAAAACCAAATTTTCTACAGAAAAACAATCTGTACAATTAGTTGGAATCGCTGGAATAGTGAACAAGGTGATAGCTGCCCATGAATACGACAAAACTCTGTTAATTCAAAACCTTTTAAACCTGCAAAATAGTTTTGGCTGGCTTCCGACGGGAATGTTGTCCGAAGTAAGCAAACAACTAGAAATTCCCATTAGTCAAGTGTACGAGACCGCAACCTTCTACAAGGCGTTCTCTCTGGCTCCCAGAGGCAGGCATCTAATCAAAGTGTGTATGGGAACTTCGTGCAAAGTTCGAGGTGCACCAATAGTTTTTGATAGGATACAGTGGCTTCTCGGCATAGGTAGAGGTGAAACAACCCCAGATGGTAGATTCAGCCTCGAAACAGTCAACTGTGTAGGATGCTGCGCTCTAGGTCCAACAATTACAGTAGATGATGAATTTCATGGAAACCTGAAGGTATCTCAGGTAAAAAAAATTCTGTCAAAATACAGCTAGGTGATAGATGATGGGAATAGTCAAATGGTTAGGTTCGCCTGAAGACTTTGAATTCCTTCGTCAAAACATTGAATTTCTTCGCGACCCAAACAAGCCCACAATTTCAGTCTGCGTTAGCACAGGCTGCGTTGCCCTCGGCGCTTTAGGAGTTATGGAGGCTTTCAAAGCCGAACTGGAGAAACAAGACCTAAACGCCGCAGTGAATGTTATGGACACAGGATGTGTAGGCTTCTGCGAACAGGGACCCCGAGTGACGATCTATCCCGAGGAAATATGCTACTTCAAGGTTAAGCCCGAAGATGTCCCAGAAATTATTTCTAAAACTATCCGCGAAAAAAAGATAGTGGAAAGACTGCTCTACAAAGACCCAGCCACTGGCATAGGAATAAGAAAGCTGGAGGATATACCCTTCTATAGGCATCAGCTTAGATTGCTCCTTGAAAACAACGCAAAAACAGACCCAAAAAGCATCGAGAACTACATTGCCTTAGGAGGATACAGTTCTCTCATTAAAGCCCTGTTCAAGATGACGCCAGAAGAGGTGCTGGAAGAGATAAAAAAATCAAACCTGCGGGGTAGAGGAGGGGGAGGATTTCACGCGGGGACAAAATGGGAGAATACACGAGACTCTCCCGGGGAGCCCAAATACGTCATCGCTAACTGCGACGAGGGAGATCCAGGGGCATTCATGGACAGAACACTGGTGGAAAGTAACCCTCACATCGTAATTGAAGGACTCACAATTGGCGCCTATGCAATTGGAGCCAATCAAGGCTTTGTTTACGTACGAGACGAGTACCCGATAGCTGTGAAAAACATTTGCACTGCCATACAGCAAGCAGAAGAGTACGGATTACTTGGAGAAAACATAATGAGTTCAGGCTTCAGCTTCAGCGTTAAGGTTCACAAAGGTGCTGGAGCTTTTGTTTCAGGAGAATCCAGTGCCCTCATGGCAGCCATCGAGGGAAAAGTTGGTGCACCCAGACCAAAATACGTTCACACATCAACTAAGGGGCTCTGGGATAAACCCAGCTGCCTCAATAATGTAAAAACTTGGGCAAACGTCCCCCTGATAATCTGCAAAGGCGCTGACTGGTTCACTAGCATAGGAACTGAAGGCAGCAGTGGAACTAAAATTTTCTCTCTAGTTGGGAAGGTTAACAACACAGGTCTGGTGGAAGTGCCGATGGGCATAACCCTTCGAGACCTAATCTTCAAGATAGGCGGAGGAATTAGAGGCGGCAAAAAATTTAAGGCTGTGCAGACTGGCGGTCCCTCAGGAGGCTTCATCTCCGAAGAGTGGCTTGACCTTCCTGTAGACTTCGACGAACTCAGCAAAGTTGGCTCCATGATGGGCTCTGGAGGCATGGTCGTCATGGACGAAGAAACCTGCATGGTAGACGCGGCGAGATACTTCGTTGATTTTCTCCTCGAGGAATCTTGCGGAAAGTGTACTCCTTGTCGTGAAGGATTGAGGGTGCTTTCGAAGATTTTGAATGATATCTGTGAAGGAAAAGGAAAGTCCAAGGACATACAGACAATCAAGGAGATAGCTGAAACGATGAAGTATGCTTCACTTTGCGCGTTAGGCAAAACCGCTGCTAACCCGGTTCTTACATCGTTGAAATACTTCAGAGACGAATGGGTGCAGCATATACGCAAGAAATGTTGTCCAGCCAAGGCCTGCAAGGATCTGATAACCTATTATATTGCCACTGAAAAATGTGAAGCATGCCTCATCTGTTTCAAAGAATGTCCAGTAGGAGCCGTTGAGGGGGATAAAGGTCAGGCGCAGCGGATTAATCAAGAAAAATGCGTAAAATGTGGAACCTGCTATGAGATTTGTAATCTCGATGCGGTGAAAAAACTTTCAGGTGAGCCCATTCCCTCGGTTATACCTAAACCTATGAAACCGATTCGAAAAGGAGGGAACTGAATGAGGCAAACCATTACCTTAACGATTGATGAAAAGGAGGTCAAGGCGAAGGAGGGGATGACGATCCTGGAGGCAGCAAAAGTTCTAGGCGTAGAAATACCAACTCTTTGTTACCATGAAGGCTTGGAGCTCTACGGTGCCTGCCGCATTTGCAGTGTCGAGATCGAAAAAAGGGGAAGATCCCGTATAGTAGCCTCATGTTGCTATCCGGTGGAGGAAGGCGTAAAGGTAACAACCAGATCCCCCAAAATAGACAAATTAAGAAAGACTATAATAGAATTAGCTGCCGTAGCCGCTGGAGAAGATGCTGGCAAGCTTAGGGAATTAGCCGACGAATACAATGCAGATCTCTCGCGATTCAACTCAAGGGTGCAGATCGAACCAACAAAATGTATCCTTTGCGGGTTATGTGTACGTCGTTGTGTTGAAGCTAACTGGGATAGTGCCATCGGCTTCATAGGCAGGGGAACAAGTAGGCGTGTCGCAATTTTTCCGGAAAAGAAAGGAATCTGCGCGAATTGTAATTATTGCTATGTAGTATGCCCAACGGGAAGGATAACTTCCACGGGCATTGATCCCCCATTCCCTTACGTTGATGATGTCCTTGCAGGCAGAAAATGAGTGCAACATGTTAAATACGAAATTCGCCACTAATTTTTCATTTAGAATGATTAGAAGTGCTAGAAAGATGTGCCTGTATTTAATTTTGGTGATTATATGTTAGGCTCTAATAAAACTAATTTTAGGTGTAACAAAGATGATTGACTATCTTGATCAGCAGATTGTGTCCTACCTGTGCAACGGTATATACTCTTACAACGAGTTGGCGAAACTCTGCAATGCTGGACGTAATACGATATATCGAAGAATAGAAAAACTTGAGAAGCAAGGCATAATACGTAAGAGGATTACGGCAATCCCAAACTTTGATAAGCTAGGCCTCTCAGCGATAATCATCGGTGCTAATGTAAACATAGAAGAAACTGAAAAAACGATTGAATTTTTAAAAAAGCAGCCACGTGTCAAGTTTCTTTGGAAAACATATGGTACACATGACATAGTCTTCACAATGCTATGTAGCAAAAATGATGTGGGAAAATGCATATATAGCCTGAGAAGTGAATTGGCAAAATTGAAGATTAACATAACAAAATTTGACACTTCTGGAAGTGTCTCATGGGAAAAAATCGATTTGAATCCTACATCTAATAATCAGAATTCCCAGAAACGCAAATAACAAACAAAAGCTCCACGGAATTCATCTCTGCATTGTAGCATGTAATGTTCTAGTCGATTTTCTCCCCCTGCACCTTTTTCCTGTAATTCACGGGTGAAAAAATTCTATGCATAAGCATAGAAACCTTTTCCCGCTTTTTTGCCTGTCCACCCTTTTTTCACGTAATCTTTGATGAGAGGGCATGGCTTGTACAATGCCGTTTTGTGTTGGCTGTAGGCTGCTTCCAGCTGGTCCAGAATCCAATCTAACCCTTTATTGTCTGCGTATTCGCAGGGACCTGAAGGCCATCCTGTCCCCAGCTTCATTCCCACGTCTACGCTCTCCGGCTCGGCAACATCCTCCATAGTCATCCACGCCGCCTCGTTCACGGCAACAGCCCAAGACCGACCAATATCGTATTTTCCAGCCAGTTCAGAGGGTATGCTTGGTCTACCTTTGCTCCAGTTATAGAATCCCATTCCAGTCTTCTGACCCAGCTTCTTCTTCTCCACTAGAGGCTCGGTGAGTTCTAGGCATGGCTGGAATCTTTTGCCGTAGGCTTCATGCAGGATTTTGCTGACGTCATATTCGAGGTCTACTCCAACAAAGTCAACGAGCTCGAACCAGCCCATGGGAAATCCTCCAATGTATTTTGCGGATGCGTCTATCTCCTCCATGGAGGCTTCTCCGCGAATGAGTGTCCAGAAGGCTTCGTTGAAAACAGCCACAAGTATTCTACTGACAATAAATCCGCGGGCATCTTTCTTGCATAGTATGGGTGTTTTTCCAAGTTTTCTGCTGACATCCATTATTGCGTTTATGGTTTCGCTGCTGGTGTCGTTGCCCTTGATCACTTCAATCAGTCTGGTCAGCTGCGGGGGGATGAACCAGTGCATTCCCACAGTTTTTTCAGGTCTCCCTGTTGCCTTGCCCATCTCAGTTACGCTCAATGTGGAGGTGTTAGTTGCTATTATGGCGTGGGATGGCGCTATTTCATCAATTTTCGAGAAGACCCACCTCTTCAGCTCCATGTTTTCGGAGACACATTCAACAGCCAAATCAATATCAGCTGCCGCCTCCTCATACGAGGTGGTTGTTGCAATTCTTGACAAAGCCGCCTCCGCCTCGTCCCTGCTGATTCTGCCTTTCTCAACAAACTTGTTTAGGCTCCACTCTATCTCCTGAACAGCCTTCCTTAAACTCGCGTTGCGTCTGCTCAGAAGATTCACTTCGTAACCTTTCAGGGCGAAAGCTTGCGCTATTCCATGCCCCATCAATCCAGTTCCGATAACAGCCACACGCTGAATGTCTCTGTCTGTCGTCTCCTTCACCCTTTTTCTAGATTGGAATAAACTGGTAGCTGACTCTTCCATCAGAAGTGATCTTAGCCACGAGCCTAACCCTCATGCCCACTTGCACATCTTCTCTTTCCACGCCAACAAGCCAAGCCAACGCTCTGACGCCCTCCCTGAGCCGAGCAATAGCAACAATGTAGTCGGCTTCCTTTGAGAAGCTGGCTGGTTTCACAACTATCTGCGTGAAGGTTTCGATTTCGCCCTCCCCATCCAACTCTGTCCACTTCAGGTTTGATGAGCCGCAAACCCCGCAATCGGCTACTGGAGGAAAGTGCAGCTTTCCGCATTTCCGGCATTCTGTGGCGTAGATTTTTCCTTCTTTGAGTCCCCTCCAGAACTTGGATGTTCTGCTTATTGGCAGATTGTAGGTTATGTGCAGTGTTCTGGCGCTCTTCAATGTCGACGGTTTATCCACGTTTTTCATCTCCTCAGTATAGTCACGTAGCAGTAGTGTCCTGTTCCTCCGGTGTTGTGGGCTAACGCTGTGTAGTTTTTCATGGGAGCCTGTCTCGCCCTCGGTTTTATCTCCTCCCTTAGCTGCTTTGTTAATTCCGCAAGCATGGCGACGCCGGTGGTTCCGATAGGGTGACCCTTAGCTTTCAATCCTCCATCAACGTTAACTGGGATTCTGCCGCCCACCTCAGTCTCCCCCTCCCTAACCATTCTTGCACCTTCACCCTTTATGCAAAAGCCCAAGTCCTCATACGCCATGATTTCGGCTATGGTGAAACAATCATGGACTGTTGCCACATCCACATCCTTTGGCGACGTTCCAGCCATTTCATATGCCATTCTTGAGGCCCTCACAGAAGCCTCTAATCCCACATAGTTTTCTCTTTTTGACAGGTTAGCGGTGTCTGAGGAGAATCCTATGGCTTCTATCCACACTGGCGCTTCTACCCCCAGCTCCTTCACCTTCTCTTCAGACGCCAAAACGACCGCTGCGGCGCCATCAGTTATTGGACAGCAATCATAGAGCTTCAATGGCCACGCAATCACGCCTGAACTAAGCACCTTTTCCACAGTTATCTCATGCTGTAGGTGAGCCAGCGGATTCATGGCGGCGTACCGATGGCTCTTGACGGCGACCAATGCGAGGTCTTCCTCTGTGGTGCCATACTTTTCCATGTGCTGGACTGCGTGAACGGCATAGTAGGCTGGGAAGGTCATGCCTAAGTTTTCGAACTCCCACAGGTAATATCCGGCTCTGCCTATCATCTCCAATGCGGTTGGGGTGTCTATCTGCCTCATCTTTTCGACTCCGACAACCAACGCCGTGTCTATTTGACCGCTTGCTATTGCAGAGTAGGCGTTGAAGGCGGCGGCGCTTCCTGAGGCACAGGCTGCTTCGCATCGGACCAAGCCGGCTCCGGTTAGTCCGCAGTATTCTGCTATGACAACGGCTGGTAACGGCTCCTCTGACCAGACGCCCATCGAGCCCACAGTCACGTAAGGTATCTGTTTGGCTGTTAGTCCTGAATCTTGTAGGGAGGGTTGGACAGCCTCAAACGTCAATTCGGAGAGGTTAACGTCTGACCTATCTCCGAATCTGCTGTGACCCACCCCGATAATCGCCGCTTTATTCGTGTTTCATCCCAGCCAAACCACTGTTATTCTGAGTTACTTGGCGGAATTTAAGATTTCAATATGACCTGATTAGCTGCTTGAGGATGGCTAATCTCTGGATTTCGGATGTTCCCTCGTAGATTTCGGTTACTCTTGCGTCCCTGTAGAATCTTTCAACCCTGCATTCGCCTAGGTACCCGTAACCGCCCAAAGTTTGGATCGCCGCATCCGTTGCCTTTACTGCCACAGCGCTTGAGTATAGCTTAGCCATGGAAGTCAACATGGAGTCCACCGTGTTTTGGTCGATGCTGGATGCAGCCTTGTATGTTAGCAGTCTTGCTGCTTCGATTTCGGTTGCTACTTGGGCGAGTTTGGCTCCTATCTGCTGGAACCGGATTATGGGTTGTCCTGCGGATTCGCGTTGTTTGGCGTGTTTGAGGGCGATTTCTAGTGCTCCCTGTGCTGTTCCCACTGCCTGAGCAGCGATGACTGTTCTGCTTATGGTGAAGAAGCCTATGGAGTGGCTGAAACCGTTGTTCAGTTCGCCTAGCATGTTTCTGTCGCTTACTTTCACGTTTTTTAGGGAGACTTCGCCTGTTGCTACGCATCGGATTCCCATCTTGTTAGACAATTTGGTAACTGTCAGTCCCGGCGCCTCTTTGTCCACTATGAACAGGGTTTGGCTTTTGCGTGGAACTTCTCTGCTGCCTGTCTGGCACAAAACGGTGATGAAGTCGGCTATGGTCGCGTTTGTTATGAGGGTTTTTGTTCCGTTTATCCTCCATCCGTTTCCACTCTTGGTTGCCGTGGTGTCCACCGTTGTTATGTCTGTTCCACGTTTTGGCTCTGTAAAGGCTGCGGCGGATATGCTGTCTCCACGGCATAGGGGTGGAAGATAACGGTTTTTCTGTTCCTCCGTTCCGTGGAGGAGAATCAGATCGCTTCCGAAGGTTCCAATCATACACGCCAACCCAAGGGACGAATCTGCCCGGCACATTTCCTCCATGGCTAAGCAAGCCGCCAAGTAGCCCTGTCCTCCGCCTCCGTATTTTTCTGGGATGAATAGGCTTGGGAATCCTTGCTTTGCAGCCCTCCTGTAGAGTTCCATGGGAAACTGTTCTTTTCTGTCCAGCTCCAAGGCAACATCTGGGTTGAATTCTTTCTCGCAGAATTTTCTGACATGATTTTTTAGTTTCTGCTGCTTCTCGGTTAGCCCGAAATCCATCAGAATTCACCAACATGTAATCTGAATGGACTGCGAGGATAAAACTGTTCTCGAATCTGAGAAATGCGGTTTCTGAGCTTGTTGCTTATAGTTAGTTTATCGGTCTTGGTACATTCTGTCTAACGTTATTCTTAGTTGCCGTATTTCCTGTTCTAGGTCGTTTACTTTGGCTTGGAGGTTGTTGAATGCCTCGTTGAATCTTACTTGGTTTTCGAATGCTGTGATGATGTCGTTTCCATGGTTTTTGAAGCCCTTAATCACAAACTCCATGAGGAACAGGAATTCATTGTCCTTTTGGCTCAGCTGCCCTCTTGCTCGGAAGCCCTCTAAGAACGCTTTAGCCTTCAAATATGCCTCTTCATTCTCTTTTCTGGTCTTCTGTAACCTCTGGAGCGCTTCCTCCTGACCCATCAGAAAACCCCTCTCTGACTCCTTTTACCTATTTATCTGTTCTATACATTTAATATTTAAGCTCAACTTAGAAAAATCCTACAGCAAAGAATGCAGACTAGAAAAATCAATCTACCTAAAAAGAGCCCAAATTAAAAGTCGATCACATTTTGATAAAAAAACTGAAACCAATATTTTTTGTGCTCCACCAAACTCGAACACTAGAAGAAACTGATTTGTGCTGTTGCTTGGTTTTTCAGGAAAAAGACTGTTTTCAACAATGTACCTTTATTAGTCTCCTAATATGAACAGCTTCTGATTTAATTTTTTGATGTTTTGCTGTTTCCTTTTTAGTTTTTTAAATCGCTTTTAATGTCTCTGTTCCGTAGTTTAGCTTGGATAGCAGCGTAGCCGTTTCAACAGCAATACAACTATCACAATCCCTGCTACAGAAAGTGCAAAATAGAAACCTGTGTTTAGTGCATGAAATGTTGATGCTGTCCAAGTTTCGCTGGACAAGTCTGCGGCGTCGGTCTGAACTGTCACCTGTTGAATGGGACTCCAAGAAACTATGCTGGTCTCGTAGACGCCAGGGGCGACCTCCTCGCACACTTCTCCATTCACAACAGTGGTTGCGCCAGTCACTGAAGCCCCATCATAAACTTGAGCAACGCGCACCTTCACCTTTGACATCCCAAACCAAGACGAGTCAACTTCCACATTAACTGTAATTTTGTCCCAAACTATGCTGGGACTTTCAACAGTTACCCTGTATCCATTCGCTTCGGGATGCTGAAAGTCTGTGACAACCCATGAACGTTCGCCCACAGCCTCATACACTACGTTGAAGCTTATCCAGCCAGTGCTGTTTGTTACATGCTCTGTTCCATTCACGTAGACTCTGCCATCAACCACGTCGGCGCCATCATGCTCCCATTCGACGTGAAAACCGACTGATTGGACTTCTTTGACACCACATTTCTTGGCGCTTGCGAAAGTTTGGTCTATGACCGCAACCTGTCTATCCCTAGAGTACCATTGGGTGATGACTTCTTGGGCGGGCTTGTTTTGTGGTGTGTGAGAAGAATCGTTTGGTCCTCCTTGTTCGGGGTCATATATCCAAGTCCACCAGTAAAATCCGTGGAACCAACTTCGGTTCCACAGCGTCTGGAAGGCAGCTTCGTAGCAGTCCCGCTGTTCTTGAAGATCAACAGGCATGTCAGACCAATAGTTTGATGGGCACATGTTTGTTCCGTCGCCGCTT
>Ga0209427_10001243_pt1 | contig 29039 bp, 26 predicted proteins | sample DeeMarSWOR136_30_FD_187465 | JGI IMG/M metagenome (GOLD analysis project Ga0209427, IMG submission 187465) | Marine sediment microbial communities from White Oak River estuary, North Carolina - WOR-1-36_30 (SPAdes) (version 2) | ecosystem: Environmental > Aquatic > Marine > Intertidal zone >...
AATGAGTTTCCAGGAGGGCGGCCCATTCCCCTGGGCCACGAAGTATCCGGATATGTGTACGAAATCGGAAAAGACGTAACAGAGGTGAAACCGGGGGGTAGTGTGATCGTACAGAATCACCTGCCCTGCGGCAGGTGTCGTTCCTGCCTTCAGGGAAAAACCTCTACTTGCAGCAGTATCCAGACCTATATGAATGACCGGTCGGCTCTGGCCGAATATCTCACTGTTAAACAGAACATGGTTGTGCCCTTCTCCGGTCTGAACTATACGGGGGCCGTAGTTGCAGAACCCCTCACTGTTGCCTTCGACATCACACGCGAGGCACAAGTACAGCCTTTTCAGCGGGTGGTGGTATCGGGATCCGGGATTATCGGTCTTTTCTGTACTGTGCTTTTTAAAATGGGAATTACAGAGCCTGTCGTTGTCCTGGGGAGAATGCTTTCTTCTGCCCGGGGGGAAAAAAGAGCTGAAGCTGCAGTTGCCATGGGCGCTTCGCAGATCTTCGACACAGAAGAACGGGACTGGATCGAACGGGTTCAGGAACAGTATCCGGAAGGCTTCGAACGTATAATCGTAACGTCACCACCTGTATAAATAGAAAGCATAAGAAAAATTGCCCATTTTCATTATCTCCGATTGCTGTCTCAAACAGCACGGCCAACTAATATGTATCTCTCAGGGGCTTCTCAGTAGTATATTCTCTTCATCCAACTTAACAAGGGTGGGCCTTAGTGAAAGAGTACGCCGATCCGCGAATGCACTCAGCCGAACACATCCTGAACCAAACCATGGTTAGGATGTTCAACTGCGGCCGCAGTTTTAGCTCCCACATCGAAAAGAAAAAATCAAAGTGCGACTACCGTTTCAACAGAAATCTCACCGAAGAAGAGGTTGTAGAAATCGAGCGCAGGGTAAACAAGGTGATCGCGAAGGATCTACCCATTTGTGAGGATTTCATGAGACGAGAGGAGGCCGAATCACTTTTCGACATGGACAGGCTCCCTGATGTTGCAGACCAGCGGATCAGGATTGTCAGGGCCGGTGACTATGACGCCTGTCCATGCATCGGGGATCATGTAGAATCCACGAAAGAGATCGGTATGTTCAGAATCACCACCACGAGTCATGAGGATGGCGTGCTCAGGATCCGCTTCAAGCTTACCCCATAATGCTGTATTACCTCGGTTCATCGGTGTCTCTCACCGGCAATTCCGCCTCACTCAAATAGGTTTGAAAGGTCCCCATGGTGATCTTTGTACCACGGCGGTTTCCCGCAATGAGGTGCTGGACAGCGGGATCAAGGCTGCGAATCACCTCTTCATCATAAGCATATCCAGCCACAATTTCGAGCCCCCGCCTCGTCATCACATATACAGGGATCTTTGTCGTGATCTGGAGGATCGCCTTTGTCCCCACCATGCGTCGCAGCTCAGGAGAGCCACAGCTCCATACTACGTCTGCATCCTGCTCGATCTCACGAAGCCTTTCCACCGATACACCGGTCGCACAGACCATGAAAGAGCAGACCCGAACACCATATTCAGACGCAATCATTTTCAAATCCGCCGGGTGCTCGTCCATAAAACTGTTCACTGTCACGGCGATGGAGCGGTACCCTCGCCGGGCAGCTTCTCTCACTCCCTCAACCTGGCCGATCCGTGCATCCTCGAACACCACATGACTTTTGAGCGTGCGAAGTCCATCCATGACCACAGGTATGGGGCTCGTATAAAATAGACCATTCATGCGGGCGCCGATACCCTGTACGACCTCTGCTCTGTCTGTGATGACTGTTCCAGCCCCGTCGCACACAACAACTGCGGCATCTATGATCCCCTTTTTCATAGCATACATCAGCATCTCCGATGCTCCGTAGGGCACCTCGATCTTCTCCCTGATGAGCTCCCTGCACTCCGTGAAAAAGCCAAAGTGCTCGATCTTGTCCTCCATGGCTTTCGCAATGAACTCCCGTGCCTTTTCTTGCGCGTGGGGAGAGCCGTGGAATTCAGGATAAAACATTCGTGCAAGGGGGCAGTGCGTCATTGACGGCTCCGTCACCTTGATTACCTTTCCTTCCGATACCACCACAAAGGCGGAGAACATCCTGGTGACATGAAGGTCCTTGAAGGCTTGCCGTTCAACACCGATCTCAGTGAAGAGCTGTGAAAGATTCATGGTAGAGTTCTGTTCACTTTCGATTATAAAGAGAGAAATAACACTGTTCTCCGTAATGTGAACAAGCCACATTATCGATTAATAGGATTTTCTTGCCTTCTTGGCAAGAAAATCAGGATTAAGGTACTAAGATACTACAGATCTCTCTTTCTTGCCCAGTTTTATTGCATGCGGCATCAGTATAGTCCTCAAAACTTCAATTCCTTTTTGTCTTCTGCTGCAGTATAGTCATTATATGACCGACATCGATCTCTGCCGATTGCTTGATCGGTTTGGGTTATCTTGAGATTGGGAGCACAGGCTAAAAAGGGGTTCTAAAATCGGATTCAAGGGCACGTAAGCAGCTTGTATGTGTGACCTCGAGATTCAATTCTCCGTAGCAAGGGACTAAAAACAGTGCATGACTGTTATGAAGGATTCATCGTTCACGCCTATCCCGCATCGAGTAAGACAGGGACAAGACTCTTTCTCATTGGCCGCCTCAAGGGAGGAAAAACCTTTGCAGTGATTGAAACGCGGGAACGACCTGCCTTTTACCTGAGAGAATCGGATCTCGGCTTGCGCGAGAAAGAAATCGACGTAAATGGGGGTAGCTTTGAGGAGAGCACACTCCGCACCATCGATGGGGAAAGGTGCGTCAGGGTAAGCTGGGGCTCGGTTCAGCAGTTTCAGGAGGCTTCCCAGCGGTTCATTGAGGAAGGAATCCGGACATACGAGGGGGACATCCGCTTTCAAGACCAGTTTCTTATGCAGCGGGGTATTCACGGTTCTGTGCGGATTCAGGGTACACCGAAAAATGGGAGAAAAGTGGACCTGATATTTATCAATCCGGAAATTACCCCTTCGGAATGGCAGCCCGAACTCTCGCTTCTCTCTCTGGACATCGAAACCGATCCCAGGGGAACACAGATCTATGCCATCAGCCTTCTCTGCGCTGACCCTTGGAAACAGGATCGACGTGAGGAAGTGCTCTTTACAGGTGCCATTGATCACAGCGGGGGAATCGTCTCTTTTTCTGATGAACGTTCCCTGCTTCAGGGATTCTGCCACCGGATCGTGGAGTGGGACCCAGACATTATTACCGGTTGGAACGTGATCGACTTCGATTTCAAGATAATTGCAGAGAGAATGCAGTTCCACAGGCTTCCGTTTCACATCGGCCGCTCTGATACTCCTGCGGCAGTCCTTCCGGGAGAGAAGAGCCGGTCCTATACAGTCATAGTTCCCGGACGCCAGGTTCTTGATGCGGTGCGTATCGTACGTGCTTCACCAGAGCACTTCAGCGACTACAGTCTTCAAACGGTAGCCTCATCGGTGCTCGGCAGGGGGAAAGACCTTGAGCTCCTGGAAGACGAGAGCAGGCGGGACGCTGTTGTGCGGCTGTACCACCAGGACCCTGAGGCTCTTTGCCGCTACTGCATAGAAGATGCGCGACTCGTTCTGGATATACTGGAAAAAACCGGGCTGTTCGACCTCACCCTTCGACGCTGCATTCTCATTGGAATAAGTCTTGAGCGTGCTTGGACAAGCATTCTCGCCTTCGAGTACCTATACATCGAATCGTTGCACCGTAAGGGTTTCGTCGCCCCGAGCCTCGGTGTTGATCCTTTCCCAACGGTTGATGCTCCTGGCGGCGCCATCCTTCAGCCACAGACCGGAATCTACGACAACGTGTGGGTTTTCGATTTCAGGAGCCTCTACCCCAGCATCATCAGAACATTCAACATTGATCCCCTGAGCTTCGTGCTCCCTAAAAACTCAGAACGTTTACCCAAGGGAGAATTTGATCGCCTCATTGTCGCACCCAATGATGCCCGATTTCGCCGAGAAGCGGCAATACTCCCTGAACTCCTAAAGCGATTCTTCCAAAACAGGGATGAGGCGAAAAAAACAGGTGATGAGGTGGCCTCTTATGTATACAAGATCATCATGAACTCTTTTTACGGAGTGCTCGGTGCAGCCGGCTCCAGGTTCGCATCAGGTTATATCTCAGGTGCAATTACCAGTTTCGGACAGTACCTGCTCCGCTGGTGCAGCGACTACTTCAGTCGCCTCGGCTACCGAGTCATCTATGGGGACACAGACTCGCTTTTCGTTCTTTCCGGTCTTAAGCGCAAGACATCCGCTGAAGAGCTCATGGAAAAAGCAGAAAAGCTGTGCACACAGATCAATTCCGATCTCAGCCGCTTCATCGATGAATCTTACAAAGTAAAATCCTATCTTACCCTTGAGTTCGAAAAGGTCTACCATAGATTTTTCCTTCCTCCGGTAAGAGGAGCGGTTCTTCAGGAAGGAGGGAGACGCGGAAGGGCAAAAGGGTATGCAGGCCTCCTTGTTCCGGTCCACACATTCATCCATTCCATCAAACCAGAGGAACTGTTTGGATATATTGAGGTGAAGGGAATGGAGGCGGTGCGACGGGACTGGACAGAACTCGCACGAGGATTTCAGATCGGCCTTCTTGCACTCCTCTTCCGAGGAGCAGAAGTAAAATCCATTCGAGAATTTATTTACAAGCTCGTCGTCAACCTTCTTAGAGGAGGACTTGACGGGCAGCTCGTGTACATGAAGGCATTACGAAAACCGGTCTCAGACTACACCCGCACGAAACCGCCCCATGTACGGGCTGCGAGCATGCTCGCTCAGGAAGATCAGCATGGACTCATTCACTACCTCTGGACGACTGAAGGTCCCCAGCCGGTCGGCAAGGTCACTGCCCCTATCGACTACGAACACTATGTGGAAAAACAGCTCAAGCCCATTGCCCACAGTTTTACTGAGGTACTCGGAATAGATCTTGAAACGCTCTTTGGCAGCGAGGAGCAGCTTTCTCTGTTTTGAGCCTGCTTCGGCTACCCGAAGTATAGGTCCAATCGAAGAGATTAATCCATGAAAGGCTGAAGCTCCCGCTCGAGGTTACCTGAATCAGTAAAGAGGATGCTTTGGATACCGATGGCGCGGGACGCATCCACATTTTCTTCCGTATCGTCTATGAACACGGTTTGGAAAGGCTTCTGCTTTTCGGCTTCCAAAACCTTTAGATAGAATTCAGGTTCGGGTTTTGCCACTCCCATCAGGTGGGACGCATAGACCGCGTGGAAGACGTTGTAGTCGCCCTGTCGTTTATGAACCTCATAATGCGATGCAATGGTATTGGTGCCCACCACGACTCTAGCATTCATTTTTAACTTTGTCACGAGCTGCACGACCTCACTATCAAGAGTGGGGTGAAAGTATGTGAAGAAAAGATCATTCTCAACGAGGTGTCCGGTTTTCTCCTCAAGCTGTTTCCAGAAGGATTCCACCGATAGGTTTCCAACCATCATTCGCATCCACTCCTCCCCTGCGAGCCTGTAGAGCTCCTGCACCGAAACGTCAAAGTGAGAAGCGATCGGAGATACGAAATCGTTGTTTGAACTGACCACCCCACCCATGTCGAAAATGTAGAGCAAAAACCTCTTCCCCATAAGTAGCAATACACCTCCATTCCCGACAAAAATATTTCCAACAGGGGTCTTTGGAAACAGATATTTTCAAGATGAGGAAATTCACCAGGATGATAAGAGGAAAATAAAAAAGGGCGTGGCTCTTACCCTTTTATCGTTCGAATTACTCTCGATATATCGTAGCAAAACGCAGGAGAAACTTTAAAGGTACGCCACGCCCCTTCTTTACACCCTTTATGCAGGAGCAAATCTGTTGCTTTTCATATAGGTATAGTTTTTAGAGAAAGCAATCAGAAAGGACATAATCAGTCCAACAATCGGGATGATGATCGACAGAACGATGAGGCCAGCATTTATCTTAAATGCTGCATAGAACTTCACCACCCAGACAATCGAGAGAACGATGTTGACAAAGGGGATGAGGAACAGCAGTATGGCCCACCCGCTCTTGTCAATAATGTGCAGAAACACAATGGTTTGTAGCACTGGAACGAAGGCTACCCATGGGTTTCTCACATTCGCCTTTTTCGCGATAAAAAACAGGGTGACCGCCTGAATGATATAAAAGCCAACATAAGAAACCCAGATTGCGGATTTAATACTTTCATAAGACTCAAGCATTCCAAACACGTCCATGATGCAACTCCTTTTAGATTTAGAATAATGAGTGCCTACCGCACATCTCAACAAAGTATAGGCCATATGATTTCAATATTTCAAATATTTTTCATATTACTATTTTATACATTATAGCAGCTCATTCACTCCTTTCTCCTACCCGCATTTAAGCATTGACAATGGGGGGGAGATATGCCATGCTCGTACGTGTGTCTTTCAGTAGAAATCGCTTTTGACGTATTTCCTCGTCACGGCAGTCACCCTGGAGAAGCGCCACGGTGGAAGAAAAGATTAAATATTTATCCATCGGTTTCGGTATCGGAGTATTTCTCTGTGCCCTCGTCCTCGGACTCATCGGTAAAAATAAAAATATTAAGGAGATACACGTCCCCCTTATCGGTACGATAAAATTCTTGGAACGGGAGGAAACACATATTCCCCAGATCGTGCACCTGGCGGTCGAAGGGGAGGTGCGGGATATTTTTGATAATCCGAGAAGGGACATAATCGTAGTGCTTAAGGGCGAAAACCTCTACGGTATGACAGACCAGGAAGGAAGGTTTCTCATTTCAGCGATTTCGGAAAGAGAGACTCTCGACCTTGAGGCACGCTACGGAAACGAGAGGACCGGCGATTCAATAGTGGTTGAAAGAGACGCAGCCCTTGTGAAAAATCTTGAAAACGGGAATGGGATTTTACGATCATACAAATTACACAAGCCCCTCATCATTGAAAATCCTTCAATCCGGATAGACGCGCTGCTGTGTAAGCGCGTGGGAGACCACATACCGAGCGGAATTTTCGAGGGCGAAAACCCAGGAATCCCCTCGATCATTAACACCGTCTGGTGTTTCATCAGGGTGTTCGGACCTCTCGGATACGAAGACGGCAAGATGACGAAGTTATACTGCGACTGGTTTCTGGATGGGGAGTTCGTGCACAGGCATACCCTCGACGTCGGATTCAACCCAACCTCCCGGGGATGGCGCACCAATGTGTACAAAAACCTCAATCAGCAGATCGGTCAGTGGCGCATCGAGATTAAATCTGTTTACAGGACACTGAACACTCTCTATTTTGAGGTGTATTAACGTATCCACACCTTCCGCTGATATCACAATCACAGAGGTTCTTGCCGGACATGATCAGGTGAGTATTTTGAAAAACCCTTTCTCACGAATAGCTCTCTTTCCATTTTTCAATAAGGATTTCAATCCCCTCCCACGGAGTATCCGGGTGAAGCGCATCTACCGGATGCATGATAAACCGTCCCGTGGATCCGAGCGCGTCAATCGCCTCTTTCACCTGCCCGCCAATCAATTTTTCATCCTTTGATCTGAGGCTCAACGAATTGGTACCACCCACCAGGGTCATGCTCCCACCAAAGAGCTCGAACGCCTTCTTCACCGTTATGGTATCCTGAACAGGATCGACAAAATAGAGAACATCCACACCCGCCTGGAGGAGCCGTTTCCCAAGGATCTCCACACCCTGGGGCATGACGAAACCATATTTTTTTCCGTGCCTGTGGATCAGGTCCGCGAGTGCCCAAATGTGAGGGTACTGAAACCGGTCGAAGAGCTTCGGAGACCAGAAATCAGTCCCTCCGTACCAGTCTCTTTGGGTGATGATATCGACCGCCGGATGGGCACAGGCGAGCTCGACTCTTCCGTAGTCTGCTTCTGCAATGATTCCCATGAGCTGATCGAAAGAGGAGGGGTCATCCATCGCCATATAGACCGCTCTTTCCACCCCTGTAAGCCAAACAACACCGTCCATGCCGAAGGCTGGCCAGGCCTGTACCGCAACACCGTTCTTGCGAGAAAACTCCTGTACCTTTGCCATCCGCTCCCCAAACCACGCCTTTCCCGCTGCATCAGGCGATGTATAGAGGAATTTTATCTTCGGAACGTCATCCACGGAGCTCACCGCATGCTCGACTCCGCGGGGGATATTGTAATCCTCAATGAGCGGAACGTGATCGGGCTGCACAACCCACCCTTCTCCGGGGTCCTCACCGGTCTTCTTTATTGCATGCCGCAAGGCACCTTCAGGGGTCTGGTACTCACGCACGAGCACAGGATACCTGTCCACCTTTCCCTGTGGAATGATCGAGTCCTTCCAGGTTACTTCGGGGTGCACCCCCCACGGAACTGACACATCTATGGTATCGTCTACCCCGAGGGATTGCCATGTCAAAACCCGCCTGAACTCATCCTCCAGTTCCCAGGATTGGTGCCAGGTGTGGAGGTACTCCATACGAAGGGAGTACCAGCGCTCTATCCATTCCCCATCCTTCTTCCAGGTAAGCGATTCCCTCGGCTTTACACCAAAACACCAGGTCGTCAGAGGCACGTGATCGTAACCTGTCCCGTTCCAGGCAGCCGTAAGCCGTTCTATTGACGTCATCTCTCCTTCACCTCTCATCATGCATTTGCGTGTGAAACCTGTCTCACCCTGAACAGATCGGAACGTGATCAGCCCAGGTATTTCTCCGCAACGCGCCTGAACTCTTCAATTTTCCGGTCTATCTCATCAACATCGCTCCGAATGGTGATCCCAAATCCTGCCCCAAGTCCCACATCAGACACCCCTATACTGATATTGATCGCCCTGCTCAGTATGGAATCCGTAGCAGGCAGCATCCCCTTTCTGTATTCCCCTACACCATCCTTGTAGTAGGGGCAGGTGAAGGGGCAACCCTCCTCTGTGGTCACCTTCTTTGCAAGAAAATGTTCCATGTTGTTGTATACGTGCCACCCCGAATCGGACACCACCCCGCATCCGAGCTCTTCTCCTACCTTTCGTGCTGTCTCCGCGTCAGGAAACAGGACCGTGAGAATGGTGTTGATCTCCCCATCCGGGTCGGGGATTTTTCTGAACCGAAGCCCCTTTACATCCCGGATCCCCTCCTTGAACCTCATCTTGTTTTCCCGTAATTTTTTCTTCATGTCTTCTATTTTTAAAAACTGGGCAAGAAGAACTGCTGCAGTGAGCTCCGTCATCCTGAAATCAAGTCCCATCACGGTCCTGCTCCCCTGCTCCACCCCCTGCCTGAGGGGAAGATGCCCCTGATCGTGTATGGCAAATGCTCTTTTATAGAGACCCTCATCATTTGTGGCAACCATCCCCCCATCGCCGGCGGTAATCGTCTTGTACACATTGAAGCTGTAGGTGCTGATCTGTCCATAGGAGCCCACAGAACGGCCCCTGTAGCACGCCCCGAAGGCCTGAGCACAGTCTTCGATCAAAATCAGTCCGTTGTCATCTGCTATCTTTTTCAGCTCGGCGATGTATCCTGGATTACCGAGCATGTGCACGAGCATGATCGCCTTCGTTCTCGGCGTTATTTTCTTTCTCACATCCGCAGGATCGAGAGTGAGTGTCTCGTCTATCTCCGCAAGTACCGGGATCGCTCTCGCAAACACGATCGACGTAATACTCGCCACAAAAGTATACCCGGGAACGATGACTTCTGCTCCCGGGCCAATCCCAAGAGCGTGCAGCGTAATAAAAATCGCCGATGTCCCCGAGTTCACCGCAACGGTATGCCTGATTCCCAGATAGTCTGCAACCCTTTTCTCAAGTTTCCACACCTTGGCTAAAAACCTCGGATCATCCCCCTTTCCGTATCGAAACAGGCTACCCGATTCGATGACTTCAAGTATCGCCTGCTTTTCCTCGGCACCTATGAGTTCGCTTCCAGGACCTCCCATGTTTGCCTCCTCCTATGTGGTAATGAATTCAAATGTATATTTAAATGTTTACGATTGGAAAGTCTCGTAATAATTAATAAAAAATATATTTTCATAGTTATGAAATCATACAATAAACTTTTTTTATTTGAATGTTCTACTTTCCTATTTTAAAAATTAGGACTCTCTGAAGCGAGCGAACGCTGGTTTTTAATTGTGGAATAAAGGGAAGAACAGGAGACCAGTTTCATCTTCTTTTTCGCATGGGTGAGCAGGAGAGCAATATGCATGGCCTTGGAGTCAACTCTATAAATCGACCAGGGATGAAAACAAGGGATGTAGGTGAGAAGGTCATGCTCGACAATATAATCTATACCGGGTGCATAAACATCATATACATCTTTTGGGCTCTCCGGCACTTTGCAAGGAAATCCCCATGGCAATACAGGGGGCCAGTACGCAGCAAACGGCTGCCCGGCAAGAACAGTATCGTGCCATGCATGGAGGCCAAACTCCAAAAGATTGGGATAACCATCCTGAGTATACCAGAAAGGTTGGGTTAAAGGAGCAGGTACAGTATCGAACGGGCCTTTACCTACACTCCGTACATACCGATATCCTGCATCACAAAGAAACTCAAGTTGACGTTTTTTTCCGGTAAGTCCATCGGTGAATGCTCCAGGAGTTGTAAAACCGATTACTTCTCTGCCAAATACATCCTCGATTAATTTTTTTGAATCTACTATCTCTTTTTGTAACGCTTTCTTATCATCGGATAGTTCCACTAAGTTTGCATGGGTGTAACTATGGCATTGTATATCAAAGCTTGGATCATCGAGTATTTTGCAAAGATCAGCTCCCGCACTCTCAACCAATCTGGCTACTATAAAGTAAGTCGCTGGTGCATTGTGTTCTTTATGAACTTCTGCTACAGCATTGATTCCCTTCAGACATTCCTTTAAAGCTTTCCCCTCATAGCTCACACTATCCTGATAGAGCTTTGCTGAGTAGGGTTTCCCTCCCAATTTCCACCAGGGATATATTGCTTCCGTATCGTATGAGGCAATATAATAACTCATTTTTTATCATTATCAATATAGCTGTGGTTTACATGACAAAACATAAATATTAAAAATAAGACATTACAAGCAATGTAAATTTATTAGTTCCCTATAATCCTTTTTCCTTTAAAGCATTCTCTGTTAAAACAATAAACTCTTTTACAATCTCTTCGTGTATCTTTTTCCCGAATTCCTCACTCGCATTCCTGGGATCCATTCTCACGATCTTTGCTGAATCAGGATTTTCAGAGAATCCGTAACCATCAACGATTGAATATTCCGAATATCGAATCGGTATTCCTTTTTTCGGGAGAGCGCTCATATCAACGAACGTTTCTGATCCCAATAGACTTTGATAATAGAGCATAAGGGAAGTCTCGTATAAATCAGCGTGGCCAACCAAATTCTTTTCGATCAACTCATTCGGTAAGGTTAATCCCCATGCCACTAAACTCTCTGTTGTGTGTGAATAATATTTTGATATCCTATCAATCGTTGCAATATGATTAACCGCTCCATGACCATTCACGATTATCACTACCTTATACTCGTGATCTATCATCATTTCTATTTTACTGGCCAGAACGAGCCCAAAAATATGTTCCTGATAATAGTGACTTTTCCAAAGCGCAGTGGGAAAATCCATTCCCACGATCCAATCGGTAGAGTGAAAACCCAGGCTTTCGGCCATCCAACCGGGTCTTTCTCTTTCTGTACTCCAGTACAAGGTTGGTAGCACAACACCTTTTCCCATTCTTCTGCATATTTCATACGCAGTTAAAGTAGCATTCAGGGAATCCACTCCCAAAGGGAGGTGAGGACCGTGATATTCCAATCCAGCAACCGGGATAAAAATCAATGAGCATCTCTTTTGTTCTTCAATAATCTGATGTGGTCTCAATAGTTCGAATCTGATTTCACGTTTTTCTTTCTGCATAGTTCATGCTTTTTCTAAAATAGGTTGATTCTCTTTTATTTATTCGCAAACGATTGTTTCACATGGTTTCGATATTGTATATTTTTCTTGGATTTTCGTAAAAAAGCTTGTTAATGATTACACAGGCAAGCTTAATATCGTACCACCCCCTGTTTATTCTCTCTATCAGAATGTCCTTAAGGATGCTTTTAACCATCTTGAGTTTTGGGTAACACCACTCTATATGGTAGGTATCAGAGAAAAATCCGATTATCTTATTCATGGGAACCATATCCAGCCGTGTCTCCAAAGACTTTTTTATATAAAATGGATAGAGTGTATGCCACCAATATCCTGCAACACTAACGTTAGGGATATGTTTGGCAAGTATCCCTAAATCATGAGTATATATGTCCGATGCAGACGAGATACTGAAATGAAAATCTTCAAACTCATACGCTATTTTTCCTATTGATTCCACGAAGCTTCTATTCCATCGCGTTATCGAGCGATGAGGAGGCAAAACGTAGGCCCCCGTGAGAATCTGAATCGTTCTTGTTTTTGATTTTCGCAACTCTTTAAGGAAACTAACAGTGCCAAAATAACAAAAACTTCCAATTTCAACCAAACTTAATTGTTTCCCATTCTTTACTTTCTTAATGATACTATCTATGTATCTTTCCTCCGACATTTCATCTGTTATGCAAGGTAGAATCCATATCCCCGCGAATTTATATTTTCCTTCTAAAAAATATTTTGAGAATAATTGAATATAATCGAGATAATCTGAAACATGTTTGATCTCCTTTCCAAAATCCTTCTCCATTGATCCGAGAACTTCCATTGGATTTTCTTTACCGCTTACTATATATTCACGGACGATATTGACCGGTACCCCCTCTTTACCTTGCAGCATTCTCTTTGAGGAGGAAACGGTATCAGTATTGACAGTAATATTGTATTCAATCCCGCAGTAATTCCGCAATACTTTATCCTCCCATAACGGATCCGAACATCGTTCACCAACATTATGAAAAATCTTCTCAATATTTCTCTCTCCAAGAGCATCTTCCATATTAAAAAGGTCTTTCATTATCCATCGGAAAAATAATCCTACAGTGGTGTTACGAATACAGGGTAAATACTGTACAGCCCTTTTCACTCTTTCAAGTGGAGGTATTTCAGGATCTACCAACTCATGTGGAAATCCACTTTTTGTAACTTCGAATTGATCCATGCCAGAAGAAATGAGCTCAATCCATAGGTGATGGTATAAAAGTATATCGGCTAAATTATCAGCAGATGGCTTCTCTGGTCTTAAATGACAATGTGGATCTATTATTTTTACATCATCAAGCGCTTCTCTTACAACGCTTATTGCTTTCATTATTTTTTTTTAAAATACCACACCCGTGATTTTTATTACTTTAACGCTCCTTCCATAAACCCTTTTAAGAAATACCTGGTTAATGGTAAAAATATCATGAGTATCGGTAAAACGTTAAGGGCACTACCCGCTAATAATCTTCCCCACTGTATATCCACATGGGACATATATGCAGCAAGCGCGAGGGGAACCGTTTTTTTTGTTCCGCTGTTGATCATGATCAAAACAAATATATATTCACCCCAAGAAGTAATCATGGCAAAAATACCGGCTGTGAGAATTCCCGGTGCAGAAAGGGGCAATGCGATACGTATAAAGGCCTGAAACTTATTGCATCCATCAATTTTCGCAGCTTCTTCGAGTTCAAAAGGGACAGAATCAAAAAAGGATCTAAGTAACCAGGTGCAGAAAGGAGCAGCCAGGGTAGTATGGATTAATATTAAAGATAAATGTGTATCGACTAATTTAAACTTAGACATTATTCCATAAACTGGAATAATTATGAGAATAGTTGGAAATACGTAAACAAAAAGCAACATTCTCCCCAGGAACTCTTTTCCAAAAAACTGATAATGTGAGAGGCCATACGCGCCTAATATTGCAACTCCCGTTGATAAAACTGCCACAACAAGGGAAATTCTTAGGCTGTTTAGAATGTAGTGTCGGAAAGCTGTCACTCCTGCAGTTTCCAACAGCAGATCAGCATAATTTTTCAACGTCATTTTTAAAGGAAAGAGCCTTGTTTTTCCGGTCAATATTTCGATGTTTGGTTGAAGAGAAGATATAAAGACCCAATAGAAGGGAAATAAATCGATAAACAAGATAACAACTATTGCTATTAAAAAAAACAGCGTTATTGTATTGCGTCTAATAAGATCTCTCCGTATCCTTTGCATTTATTGCTCAGCCCTCTTCCACACGTATTTAAAGAATAAAAATCCAACAGCTATTAAGAAAAAACCGACTACGGTCGCCATAGCCGCTGACTCTCCCATGTTAAAAGTCTTGAACGCTCTCTTATATATAAGGACAGGTAAGGTCATAGTGGAATTAACCGGTCCTCCCTGGGTGGTCATCCAGATAATTGCAAAGGTGTTGAAGTTCCAGACAAAACCAAAAAAGAATACGAATCCAACCATGGAACCTATAAGGGGAAAGATAAGATATCGAAAGATTTGCCAAGAATTTGCACCATCTATTTTTATCGCATCATATAATTCGGGTGAAATAGTTTGAAGAGCAGCCAACATTAGTAGTGTACCAAAAGGGATAAACTGCCAACTGCTGATAACCATCAGGGTAGGAAGTGCATTCGTCATAGACCCTAAAAAATTAATAGGCCCAGAAATGAGGCCAGTTCCAAAAAGTATTTTGTTGGCGAGACCGAGCTGGGGTTCAAGTATCCAGCGGGTCATCATAGCTACTCCGACAACAGGAGTTATCCACGGAATGAGAATTATACTTCGGACAATGTTTCCACCCCGGAATTTCTTGTTCAATAGCAGTGCAATTCCTAAAGGTATTGAGAGCTGAAGAATCAGACACCCCACAGTCCAAATCATGGAATTCAGCACACTCGTTTGAAAAACTTCATCCTTGAATAGCGAAATATAATTCTGAATACCTGAAAACTCCATTTTCCCGAAACCGAATCGAGTGGCAAAAAGGGATACGTGTATAACGCGTATGAATGGGTAGATAAGAAAAATGGTAATAAGTATTAGAATAGGGGATAAAAATAAATACCCCTTTATTGAATTCTTTTTCTTTATCAATATTTTTCCCTTTTAACAGCTATTCATTTCTTTATTGTGAGATTGGAAATAATCTATGAGGGCGCATTGCATACAATACGCCCTCTCTTAAACTCATTTACTGACCTTTATTTTGAAGATATATCAACCATTCTATCATGAGCCCATTTTACTGCCTCAGCCGAGGAAACATTCTGAATTATCGCTTTCTGAACCATTTCGGCTAGTACATTTTCTCCCGAAATTGAGCCGATTGCAAGGTTCACGGCACCATAGGTAAACCCGAACAGGCTTCCGTATTCTACGGTCTCGGCGATAGGTTTGACAAAATCCTTATATTCGGCAACAGGACCATGATTCCAAAATTTTTCGTACTCCAGATTTGCCTTTGTTGCCGGCATGTACAAACCTGGCTCCTGAACCGCTGTTAGGATGTAGTTGTTCTCCGGCTCCATCATGAAGAGGATCAAGTCCTTTACTGCATTCAAGTGTTCTTCGCCCTTCTCCTCTGCGGTTTTAAATACCATCAGGGCAGCCGGATATACAAGAGTTCCTTTTTTCCCATCCTTTGGGTAGGGGAGGGGAGCTGATGCCAGGTCCTTATTTTTCTGTTCATAAAAGGATTTCAGAATGGCTCCGAAATAGGGCATCATAGCAATCGTCCCTGCTGGGAAGTTCATTTCAAGCTCGCCCCACGCCCAACCTGTCGCGCCAGGTGGCGCATATTTGAAAAGATCCTTGTACATCTGTAATGCCTTGATCGCCTGAGGGCTATTGAAATTAACCGTGCCATCCTTCTCAAACAGGGTAGTGCCTGTTTGTGCCATAAAAGCCCAGATCTGCTCCGCAGTACAGAGCGTTTTACCCGCAACTATCCCTATACCATAAATATCAGGGGTGCCGTCTCCGTCAGTATCGATAGTAAGCTTTTTCGCATAATCGAGGAACTCGTTCCAATCTTTCGGCGGTTTGGTTGTTCCCAGATATTTTTGAAAGTAACTTGGACGATAAATTAACGCAAAAGGTATATGCCAGATCGGTACTCCCCAGTAATGTCCATGGTGATAATACGGATTGGATACCGACTTGAAATATCCCTGTTCCTTATCGATCTTTTCTACAAGATCATCCACAGGGATAATTCCATCGGCTTGATAAGCAGAGATGTTCAGATCTGGGAGATCGAATTGAAAATCAGGTGAGGTGCCGGTGTCTATTGAGGCGAGCGTCTTGGGCCACGCATCCTCCCACGGAACAGCTTCTTGGGTAACTTGAACATTGGGATGTAGTTCCATATACTTATCGATAACATCCTGAAATGCCTTTACCCGGTGTGCAGGGGGTTCATGGTGCCAAAATGTAATGCTAATTTTTTCCTCCTCTTTTTTCCCTCCTCCTGCAATTACCAGAAATGATGCGAGTAAAAACAGCGCGATCATAATAAAAATAATCTTTCTACACATGGTTTCCCTCCTTATTTATTTTTTTCTCACTTCTTGAAAGTAAACCATTTCTCTATTACCACCTCCTTCCTTTGGATTTTTATCTCTGTAATTCAATTATCATTAATAAAAAGTATTACTTAGCCTGTTAATACAAATTGATTACGGTCTTTATTAAAATTGCGCAAACTTCTTTAAGAAATTATATGAACTTACTACCGCTTCATTCACTCCATTCAATGTTTCATTGTGTTTTCCATCAAATTCAATTTCTATGCTCAAAGGACCGGTATACTTATAATTGAAAAGTATATTGAATATTTTTTGAAAGTTTATTACACCCTTGCCCAGAGCAGGAAAATCGTACTCCCCTTTGCCCCCTCTCTTGTCTTTCAGATGAATATGCACCAAATACTCCGTGCCGTATTCAATGTCATCCTCAGGGAACACCTCCTCGTAGTAAATGACATTGGCAGTGTCATAGTTTAGCTTCACATATTCAGAGTTGATTTTTTTCAGGATCGGCACCGCCTTTTTTGCTGTGTTGAAGTACCGTCCCGATGTTTCCAACCCTATGATAATTTTTTTCTCAGCCGCATACTCAGCAGCCTCCTCAACATGCTTGTAAAAATCGTTTATCTCCTGTTGGGATGACGGATCGCCTGTTTTGGTGTTCACCACATCCGCGCCAATACTGCGGGCAAGATCGATCCTTCGCTTCAACGCTTCCACACCATCTGGCTTCACCAGATCTACATGCCCACTTATGCTCATTGGCGAGAGTGAGTAGCCCTGTATTTTCTTTTCAAGGGTTTGGGCATCACCTTCATCCATCTGTTCGGGTACTACATGCTCTGCGATTTCTCCCTTGCTGTCGCATACCTCGAACATCGCAGACAGTTCTGCAAACTTGAGTCCAGCCTTTGATATCCCCTGCAATGCCTCATCCAGGGTGAATCCGGTCCAGCAACTTGTTGTTGCTCCTACTTTCTGTTTCATCTTCTTCCCCCTCTTCGATGATACGTAAAAAATACGACTTCAGCTATGCGGCACATCTGGCGCATCTTCCAATATATACTCGATTCGTCTCAACTCACTCTCGGTAAATTGGACGCCCAGACCGCCAAGATGCCCGACTACCTGCTGAGGATTCTTTGCGCCGACCAACACACAACTGACAGCGGATTTTCTAAGGATCCATGCGATACTGAGCTGGACCATGCTCAAACCTTTGTCCCGCGCAATCCGTTTTAACTTCTCCACTACCTCAAGATAAGATGTGAAATTTTTTCCCTGAAAGCGGGGAAATCCTGAGCGTTCATCGTCCTGTGAAAATTGATACTCTATTGTGTATTTCCCTGTCAGCAAGCCCTTGGCTAACGGGCTATGAGCGAGGACCCCGATGCCCAGCTGTTCGCAGAAAGGGATAGCTTCCCTTTCCATCCGGCGGTCGAACATATTGTAGCGGAGCTGATTGGATTCGAATCTGGCAGTGCGAAGCGCCTGCTGCATCTGCTCCTTATTGAAATTCGAAACTCCTATATATCGGGTTTTTCCCTGTTCCCGCAGCTTGGTCATCGTCTCCATACTCTCTTCGATGGGATATTTCGGATCCCAATTGTGGATCTGATAGAGGTCCACGTATTCCGTTCCCAAAGCCCGGAGGCTGTTTTCCATAGCCGAGACAATTCCTTTTCTGGAGAAGTCATAACTTGCCTTGGTTGCAATAAAACAGCGGGATCGGTACCCGTTTTTCAACGCCTTTCCTATGATGGACTCGCTGGTACGGTAATACTGGGCAGTATCGATTGTTGTAATGCCGTTATCTATAGCCGTGTGTATTATAGCTATGGCAGTTTTTTCATTCATTTTACCCATTCCACCGCCTATAGGCCAGGTGCCGAGACCGAGAACAGATAAATCTGGACCTTCCTTGCAAAATCTACGATATTCCAACGCTGTAACTCTTCTGGATACTTTGAATCACAATTGTATAATGAAATCGATCACAATTTATCTATCAATCGCTTCGCCGTTTCAATCAGCACAGATTCTGTATTTTCCCCAACAATGGCTGCCCACGATTCATAATCATGGTCCTTAAATGCCACTTTTGTAGGAATATATCCAATGTACCCATTCGCATAGCAACACACATGAAGTTGAAAACTTCTGGAACGCACATACTCTTTGATAGCTTTGCCTATTTGTGCGAACATTTCCCCAGGAACGAATAAAACGGCAGTATCTCCGATCTTCAACAGTTTCAATTCGATTTCAATATCGTCGAAATGGGTTATTCTACTCTTTGTGAGCAGATCAAGGGTAATTTTTGCACCTTCGATATACGTTTCAGCGCTTTTCATTTCAGCTGGTGAGGCATTTTGCTTACTCAACTTTGCCAGGTTATTCTTCACAGTATTGAGATTTTCGAGAATCTTTTCTTTCGGTGGTAATTTTTTCACTGGAAGTTGAACCTTTCTGCTCATAATGTCCAGCTCCTGAACTTCTTCTGGACGAATATTGCTCAATATCCTCAGTGTTTCCCCAGCCAGAATAGATCCGAAACGATGTACCTCATCAAATGAGCTCTCTCTCCTTGTATACCGCGTGCTAATATCTCCAGCAGCTCCTGTCATGTATAGAGGAAGCGCAGAGGTCACTTTCTCTAACTGCGTATTGCTGAATCCCGGAAAATCCGCTGATATATACCTGTTGTCCTGATGAAGGACTGTTGGATGACACGCATAGCTATAGAGAATGCACAAAGGCCCATTTTTGCCTTCGAACAGGGTTACGGTATCGTCTGGATCGTTTACGTCTTTGGGATTTCTTCTATTTTTACCAATTTCATCGATGGTTCCTACAAGTGTTCCTACAGTTACCTCGTTCATATTCCGCAAGGCATGTGTAAAAGCACCTGCAATTTTGCGGGCGGTAATATCGATCAGACACTCATCGGGCTTGAATCCCACATACGGTCCGATAACATGAGAGATGATACTATCATACTCTTTAAATCCGAAAAACCCAACAGGGCCAGCATGAGTATGTGTTGCTCCTAAAACGATATTATCTTCAGGTATATCAATTAGTTTCCTTGTATAGCTATTCACCTTTTCGATTAAATAACTATCGAATCCGATAACGTCTGACATAGCGAGCGCCACTTTGTTGGTATTATTCTCCAGTATCAACACACGAACCCACAATTGGTCATGAATACCGATGGAGGGGGACTTCTCGAATGCATAACCCGCGAGTGGTGTACCTATGGGAGGTGTAATTATATCTTTACTGACACCGGCTTTAATAATCGTCCTCTTTTTCTTATTCTCAGCCATCGTTTACACCATTATGTCCATCCCATAAAGCTTTATCTCATAATGAAGAGAAATAATTTTGCAGAAACTTATATGACTCAACATGCGCCTTATGGAAGTCTTCAATATTCAGTCTGCTCGGAGGAGTTGGTGGACTCAATTCGATCTCCACACTGAAGGGCCCCGTGTAATTCACTCTCCTGAAAACTTCGAATATCCGAGAAAAATTTACATTCCCCTGTCCCAACGCAGGAAAGTTCAGTACCCCACGAAGCAGTTTCTTATCCTTGACGTGTAGATATCCAAGGTAATTTTCCACATATACGATATCCTCCTCCGGTCTCACACCCTCATAAAAGATGACGTTTGCCGTATCGTAACAGATCCTGACATTCTCCCTATTTATATGTTTTATAATGGGGAGATAGTGCTTTCCTGATCCTGTATGTGACTCACCTGTGAATCCGTTCCCATGGGTCTCAAGGGTCACAAGAAGATTATGTTTCTTTGCATAATCGGAAACCTCCTCTATATTCGCGTAAAAATTATCTAAATCTCTTTCCTTGCTCCACTTCCCGGTCCCAGTGATGAGAACCCCTACACCGAGCTCGGAAGCAAGATCCATTCTGCGCTTGAATGCATCTACTCCCTCCTGATTTGTCAAATCACAGTGAGCGCTCATGCTGATTGCGCGCAGGTTATATTTTGAAAGAAGGCTTTTCAATTGCTCGATATCTTTGCGAGCTACCTCCTCCACCACAATATGGGACTGCCATTCATGCGAAGCACTGAGCTCAACATTTTTAAAACCTGCGTCTGCAATTCCCTTAAAAATAGGTTCCCACCCTTGATCTCGAAAGTGTAGATATGATCCCATAGAACCTGCTATTTCGTTGTTCAATTTCATGGTAATTCCTCCATCGTTTTAAATTACGAAATGTAAATATTTATTTCTTGCTCTTTTTCATTAAAAACGAATTTATCTCTTGGAGTGATGGCAATGCTGGTATAACACCCAGTTTCGTTGTAGTAAGCGCACCGCTAGCATTAGCAAACTTGGCGATACTAATCAACTGCTCATTAGAAAGATTACTCAGTGATTGTGATTGAACAGCTTTCAATTGCAATATTTTATAGAGAAAGCCCGTACAAAACCCATCGCCTGCCCCTGTTGTATCCTTTACCTCCACCTCAAATCCTTTGACAAAGCTGAAAACCTTTTTACTACAGTAATAACAGCCTTTACTGGAGGTCACGAAGAGAAGATCGATATTATACGTTTGCCTAAAATCGTTCATCTTTTCCGCATTATCATAATCCGAAAGGAAGCAGTATTCATCAAATGAGAGTTTCACTATGTTGGCTTTCGAGAGAGCCCGTCTGATAGTTTTTTTCGCTTCTCTATCGCTCGGCCAGATTGAAATTCTTAAATTAGGATCGAAAGAAACCGGAATATGTTTTTTCAGTGCCTCATCCACAGCATAAAAGGTTGCCTCACGTCCGGGGGTATGTGTAAGAGTCATCGAACCAAAGAGAAAAAGGTAGGTATCATTTTGAAAGCAACTTAAGTTTATTTCCTTCTTTTTGAGTAAGATGTGAGGACCGGGATCTCCATATATTAGAAGCTCTGGGTTCTTCAAGGTACTTTCAAAACCAATTGTTGTTTTGGCAGTTTTATCGTATATAAGCTGAGATACATCAACCCCATTGGATTTTAAGGTCTCTGCCAGGAAGTGACCAAAACTATCGTTTCCAACTTTGCCGATAAAAATCACAGGAATTCCAAGCTTTGCAAGACCAACGGCAGTATTGGCTGGTGTCCCTCCGCCTGCCTTTTCAAAAGTATGCATGTTCTGCAGCGATGTGTCCGGTTCGCGACCCACAAAATCAACACCTGCCTGCCCCAAAGCGATAACGCTTCGCCTGCTCATAAAATCTCCAATACAAATTTTTACTATAGGTCAGCCTTCAATCTTCTTTCCTATATATTCTTCGAATTTTGTAATCTCACGGGAAGGATATCGTAGCCAGTCTAAAGAATCCGGATCCTCTATAATCAGGTAGTAGAGTGAAAGATTATTGTTTAGGTTGAATAGGGAAGAAAGAGCAGAAGTTACCTCTATGGTTCGATATCCTCGAATAGACTCATATTGTTCATTCACAATAAATCGGATCTCTCCGCCTTCTTCTATCTCGAATATTACAGCTCCATTGTACCTGGAGATCATTTGATAATCAGGTTGGCAGTCTTCAGCGATCCAATTGGCAAGCACAAGAGGTTCTCCCCCTGGGTTGACCGCAACATGACCGTAGTTCGGTGGTACTACAATTCTCTGTCCCTTTCTTGCCATAATCACAACTGCATCTTCAATTTCACTCTCACCTTTACCCATCTTCTGAAGAATGAAATGAACCTTTCCACGAAGAACTTCGTAGAGTTCCGGATACGTGAATAAATGATCATCAGAAATCGAATGGTAGTGACCCGCAGTCTTTATGAACTCTCTTCCTATTTTTCCAGGAAACATAAGAGTTAAATCATAACGAAGCTTCTTTCTCTTAAAAAGCTTTCTATTTTCTTCTCTATAAACACCATCGTACATCTTGTAGAGAACAGTTTCCCCGGACGCTCTCATCTCATCGAGCAACACCGCTTTCATTTCACTTAATTTCCTGATTTTAAATGTATCAACCTGTAGATCCTCTCCGAAATGTAGATCTAATTTCCCTTCGTCTTTCAGTACGATTGGGATACCTGCTTCCTCGTTCAAATCAATCATTAAAAAGATTTCTCCTGATCAAATAATTTTCTAACATCTAAATACATGTTTTTATCGTTTCGGTTACATAACGTACCTCCTCATCCTTAAGAAAAGGATGCATTGGAAGTGAAATTATTTCATTAATCAAAGCCTCTGTTACGGGAAAAGAATCCTTACTATATCCAAGATGATTGTAAACCGGCTGTTGGTGCACCGCCTTGGGATAATGTATTTGGGTTCCTATTCCATGCTCCTCCAATTTTGTTCGCAAAGCATCCCGGTCCTTCACCCTGATAACATACAAATGCCAGACATGACCATTACCTTCTTTTACTTTGGGCAGAACGACATCCACATCAGACAGAAGCTCATTGTATAGACCGGCCCATCTGCGGCGACGCTCATTCCAATCCGAAAGCTGCTTAAGCTTCACCCTCAGAATTGCGGCCTGAATTTCATCGAGACGCTCCTGAAAACCTACCATTAGGTTTGTATACTTTTCCTTTTGCCCCATATAGCGCAGGATACGCATTTTCTGGTATATATCTTCTTTACTTGTCGTAATGGCTCCACCGTCACCGCATGCCCCAAGGTTTTTTACTGGGTAAAAGCTGAAACAACCTATATCTCCAATGGAGCCCGCCTTTCTCCCTTTGCAAGTTGCCCCATGGGCTTGGGCGGCATCTTCAATCACTTTCAAATTATGACGACGGGCCACCTCAAGTATTTTATCCATATCCGCACATTGTCCGTACAGATGTACCGGTATAATCGCTTTTGTTTTCAATGTTATTGCTCTCTCCAGGTGTTCTGTATCCATGGTGTAGGTATTAGGATCAACATCAACCAGGACCGGTTTTGCTCCGGTGTAGGAAATGGCAAATACTGTTGCGATATATGTATGTGCAACCGTAATTACCTCGTCTCCCTGACCAACTCCACACGCAAGAAGAGCGAGATAAAGTGAAGCGGTTCCGCTGCTTATCCCCACCGAATATCGAGTATCGCAAAAATCAGCAAATTCCTGCTCAAAACTCTCCACATTTTTACCAAGTATATACTTCCCCGATTCGAATACGTCTTTTACAGACTCTACAACATCATCTTTTACCGCATCATACTGTCTCTCAAGCGCGTCGAAAGGAACCTGCATTATCCTCTTCCTCCATCTCGGTTTTCCTGATCAAACCAGATTTATCCATCTTTTATGCTCTGCTGAGATATACGCTGCCTCCATAATTTTTTGTACCTCTAATGCTTCGAGGAAATCCGGGTCAGGGTCTTGATTGTGGATTATTGATTTAATAAAGCTATACTGGCTTTCTATGTGGAAGCGTTGCCAACCCACTGATGTCCTTGAGCAGGCAATAAGGTCTGATTCCGGATAGCGCTGCAAACTTTCAATTCGTTTAAAACCCTTTTCTCCACCAAATGCAATATTTTCTTCCTCAGCATTATAGAAATATAGCCAGTTCGGATCCATCAAGTTGAATTTCACCGCACCCTTGTCTCCCTGTATTTCGATTGTAAGCTCATCAACACTCCCTGTTGAAAGACGAGATGCTTCAACAGTGCCAATGATTCCGTTATTTAAAATGAGTTGCAGATAAGCTACATCATCCACATCAACCTTTTCCCTTTGATCCGAGCCGCCATGAACCGGGCGCGAATCTATAATGGTATACATGCTCGCAAATACGGACTTACAATCTCCCATAAGATACCGAATGAGATCCAAGCAATGCGAACCTAAATCAAAGAGTGCCCCTCCGCCCGACTGCGATTTTTTCAACCTCCAACTCATCGGTCTCATTATGTCAACATAACCTGAATGAAGATACGCTGCCCGAAAATTGAGAATACCACCCAGTTTCCCCTGATCGATGATCTGTTTTGCCCGGATAATTGCAGGAACAAAACGATAATTGAAAACGATCTGGCACTTTACACTGGATCCCGAGGCTTTTTGAACAATATCTTCAGCCTCCCTTACGTTCATGGCCAGGGGCTTTTCACAATAAACGTGTTTTCCCGCATCGATGGCATCGATAACGATCGAATGATGCAGATAATTAGGAACTGTACAATCAATAATATGGATGTTTTTATCATCTAATAATTTTCTGTAGTCGACACAATTGTACCGAAATCCGTGCCGTCTTTTCGCTCGCTGCCCTGTATCCTCATGTGCTGTGCAAACGCCCAACAACTCAATGTTATAAGGATCGATATTATAATAGGATGATATGCTTTTATAACCGAGAATGTGAACTTTTCCAATACCCCCATATCCAATGATGCCGATCCCTAATGTATTCACTTTATTTCTCTTTTCCGAAAGATATGAAATTTGAAATAATCACTTCGATAGTAATCAACTGAGTAAAGAACCGGCTTTTCCCTCTGATCATAGTGAATTTGTTCAAAATGCAGGGCGGGTACAGTTCTCTTAAATTTTTTTATTGGCCATGGAATAACCTCTACTGCTGTAACAGTAGCGTTTGCGCACTTTACGCGAATGTTGCACTTTTCTTCCATGTATGCGAGAAGAGAGCCGTCGAAATCGCTCTTAATTGCCATCTCGGGCGCGAGCCGGAGAGGGAATTTATCGATTGAGTAGAGAATTGGTTCGCCTTCGATATAACCAATTCTCTCTAGTTTCACAATTTGCTCGGCTTCATTGATACTAAAATACTCCTGGATTTTTTCATCAGCCAGTTCAAGGATTAAACTAATCGTCCTGTTCTGTATGTTTAGACCAGAAGCCTTTGCCATTTCCGACGTACTCCGCAGCTGATTAATAGCATTGCTGATAAAGAACACATTTTCGCTGACAAATGTTCCCGAACCATGTTTGGAGATGAGGTAATGTTCGTGCTCAAGAATTTTTAGAGCTTCTCTAATAGTAGCTCTGCTTACGTCGAAATCCCTTGCCAAAGAATCCTCAGGTAAAAGCTTCTGACCAGGCTTAATCCTCCCTTTCTGAATTTCTAATTTCAGCATATTAGCAATTTGGATATGAAGGGGGTTCGTTTTTTGTATTTTCAAAATTATTTTTATTAAAAAATATTTGATAGTCGTTAGACGACTTACATTTTACATATTTGTTTTATTTTGTCAATAATAATTCATAATTTAAAAACGGCAGGACAAAATCAATATTTTTACGATCATTGAAAAATCGTGATTTGAGCCAGACTTTCAAGATAAAACCAATGTTACAAAACTGCTTGTAAACACGCTGAATGCCGAATACATCGCGGCTGGATCTATCCATTGATCCCACATACAATCGGCTTGACATACTCCCTTTCTGCAGTATATCGTCAGATGTAGGTATGGCACGAGAATCAATGATCGGATATATAGATACCTAATTCAGAAGGCATTTTCTCATAATAATACTAAGACGAAAGAAAGTGGATACAATGGAAAATAAAGAGGAAAACAGGTACCTCAGGGAGGAGTACATCGCCCGCATCAACCGGGTCATTGACTTCATCGACCGGAATCTCAGCGATGAGCTCTCCCTCCAGAATCTCTCGCTGGTCGCCCATTTTTCTCCCTTTCACTTCCACAGGATATTCCGCGCCATTGTCGGCGAGCCGTTGTACCAATTCATCCAGAGGATACGCCTGGAAAAAGCGGCCAACCACCTCATCGAGTGGCCAAAGAGGTCCATTACCGACATCGCCTTTGATTGCGGGTTTTCAAGCTCTTCCTCATTTGCCCGGGCATTCAAAGAGTGCTTTCACATGAGCGCCACTGAATGGCGAAGAAGTGCTGCAAGGCAAAAAAGCAAGATCCGTGAATTAAACCGCAAGAATGGAAAAACGCAAAGCAATCTGAGAAAAGACACAACATCTTCCTCTATTTATTATGGAAATACAGTAACCCAATCCACATGGAAGGAGGAGATCATGAACAGACAATCACTCAATGTCGATGTGAAGGAAATCCCCGAGATGAATGTTGCCTACGTGCGACACATCGGCCCCTACAAGGGGGATACGGGGCTGTTTGCCCGGCTCTTCACAAAGCTGTTCAATTGGGCAGGTGCACGCGATCTGCTGCACTTCCCCCAGACCAAGGTGCTTGCGGTCTATCACGACAATCCAGATGTCACTGACGAGAATAAACTAAGGACAAGTGTATGCATCACGGTACCCGAAAATACCCAGGTTGAAGGGGAAGTTGGGAAGATGACCATCCCGGGAGGCAAGTATGCAATCGGGCACTTTGAGATCTTGGAAACGGAGTACGAAGACGCCTGGAACACCCTCTACGGCGGATGGCTTCCCTCAAGCGGCTTTCAACCCGACGACCGACCTCCCTTCGAGCTCTACCTCAACGACCCGAACGAGCACCCGGAGCACAAACACATCGTCGATATCTACTTACCGGTGAAACCGCTATAAGCGCATACAGGCCGTCTCCATTTGTATCACGTGATTGAAACCAGCCGGTTCCACTCTTTGACCGGCTGGTTTTTTTCATATAGGACTTTCGCTATGCTATTTTTCACCTGGAAGATTTTTGTCTTTAACACCCCGGCCCCAACTGCAGCATCCTATTGTCCTCACCATATCTGTCTGATGAGCGCTCAAATACCACCCCCATGCTCAAATCTTTCCTGCTTCGCCATTCTTTGGGTGATTCTGCTTCCTGGAGGTACATCCTGTGTAAGCCAGACGTTCCCTCCAATGATCGATCCTTTTCCAATTACCACGCGTCCCAGAATGGTTGCCCCGGAGTAAATAATCACATCATCCTCAACAATTGGATGCCGCTCGACTCCCTTGACCGGTTTGCCATCCTTATCCAGAGGGAAACTCTTCGCTCCAAGTGTAACCCCCTGGTATATTCGAACCCTGTTTCCTATAATACAGGTCGCACCGATCACCACTCCCGTTCCGTGGTCGATGAAGAAGCGTTCACCGATCTTTGCACCCGGATGGATGTCTATTCCGGTTATACTGTGAGCATGCTCCGTAATGATACGGGGAATTATCGGTACCTCGAGTTCATTGAGTTTGTGTGCAATGCGGTAATAGGCCATTGCCTGGACACCAGGATAGCAGAATATCGTCTCATCCGGACTTGTAGCGGCAGGATCGCCTTCATAGGCTGCCCGAACATCCAGTGCGAGCTGCTTCTGAATATCGGGGAGACTGCGCATAAACTCACCGCTCATCTTTTCCGCCCTTTCGGCACATTCAGGGCACCCAATCCCGAACTTCCCGCATTCAAAACAAAAACCCCTTCTTATCTGTTCGCGTATCTCATGGCTTATCTGGTCAACCGCCGCTCCAATGTAAAATTTCACGTTGTCTTTATTTACTTCGGAATTACCGAAATAACCCGGGAAGAGGACCCCCCGAACCTTCTCGACAATATCCACAATTGCGTCCCGACGAGGAAGCTGTCGGGCCTTATCATGAAATTTCCTCAGCACGTGCATTTCTCCGTTTGGTGAACAGAGCTCTTCCACGATGGAAGATAGATCAAGAGCACTGTGCTGGGATTGAGAGGATACAATCATTCGAACCTCCTTCGACACAAAAAGAAATACGGAATACCCATAGAGAATCCATCAAGATTATTGTATACCATTTTTGTGATTATAGGGATTCACCATATAACGTAATGTATACTATTTCTCTTCTCCTATGAAGTATAAATTTGTGTGTGTTTAAAGGCATCCAAACCTATAATCACAATTTCTAATAAATATTACTATTTCAATATATTTATTTTTATTAGATAAAAACAAGACCCTTTAAGGAACACATAAAATGAAAATTATCGGAATCGTGGGAAGCCCGCTTTGGCAGGGAAACACTCACATCCCGGTTATAAAGATCCTCTGAAGGGGTTTGTAGACCGCTTCTCCTACTTCAATTGCCCTGAGAATAAGAAAAAAATCCAAGGTAAGTAAGCTGTCATCGCAATCCCTTACGAAGAGACAAGCCCTGAAACTGCCAAACCTCTGCATTTGCCTGTTAGTATGGTAGTAGTGTACTACAAAGAAGAGTATTGAAGGGTGTAATAGAGTTACGCTTCATTCCTCAAGGTCGAAAGAAATCGATCTTTCACCAATTATGATAGCAATCCGAGAGTTCCATCACTGCTTCAAAAAGAGGTCGATACAACGCTGTTCCAATACGTTCACCAATCCACGGTCTGTAACCCTGATCTCCGGTATCACAGCAAGCTGGATGAAATGAAGGATCATTAAAATATCTTTGTCGCTTCCCATGGCAGCGATGGCCCGCTTCACCTCCTCAAGATCCTTAACAACCTCGTTTAATTCATTATTGGACATAAGTCCGGCAATGGGAAGGGCGATCTCGGCCCGCACCTTTCCATCGATTACGGCAACGATACCCCCGTTCAGCTCCTCGACTCGTCTCACCGCCCGTAACATATCTTCGTCGTTCACCCCAACGACACAAAGGTT
>Ga0209427_10001244_pt1 | contig 29035 bp, 40 predicted proteins | sample DeeMarSWOR136_30_FD_187465 | JGI IMG/M metagenome (GOLD analysis project Ga0209427, IMG submission 187465) | Marine sediment microbial communities from White Oak River estuary, North Carolina - WOR-1-36_30 (SPAdes) (version 2) | ecosystem: Environmental > Aquatic > Marine > Intertidal zone >...
TGTAGCTCCCTCGTGTGTTTGAAACATGTTAGCTCAGGTCTTTGAAAAGCTCGGGCTTCTCAGACATAAGCTTCTTGGCACGCTCGAGAACGAGCTGTTTCTTCTGGGTGTAGCGTTTATGAGCGATGCGCTGGGTTTCGCGCTGCCGGAGGGCGGCCTTCATCTCTTCGAGGGTTACGTGCTTCTGGAGTTCGGCGAATGTGGTAGCTTTCTCGATTGCGTCCATGTTCAGTTGTCTGTTGACTGGCGACATGCTTAATCACCTCCTTGCAGGCAAGCCTGCCTGAATTTGTTCTTTGCCTTTGTAATCATTCTACTTTTATTATATAGAAATTGACTACATATGGCAACTAAAAATTTACACTTGGTTCGAATCGCGAAAGTTTACTCCGGCTTTACGTCTTTCAGGGAGTCGAAGAAGCCAGTGTTGAGCCTGTGGAGGAACTTGTATGTCTTCCAGATGTCCCGGAAGCGGATGTCACCCCAGCAATAGCCGGAAAGAGCGTTGAAGAAGTAGGACGTCTTGTAGAAGAAGTTGCCTAGCCTTTCCCAGTTATTCATGTGTTTCACCTCCTTGACGCTTCAGCGTCTTTAGGTTTAGGGGGCCTCACCAGTAAATTTGGCCACCCTTTGCTCATTTGGATGATGATACTTAATAACTAGTAACTAAATTGAGAAAGAATATAAGTCTTATCACTTATGTAAGGATTCCAATTTCTAATCCCTTCAAAATCTACTTTGGCTTTTGACTGGCTCTGTTTTTATTACTAGTCGTCATCATCATAAAGAGCAAAGGTTGGCTCTTTTTCATGGTCGCACCCAAGTGTCAGAAAATCCAAGACGAAGTGCTCTACGAGCCTCTCCGCCTGTGACGCCGGTGGGTGCTCGCTCGTGAGTGTGTACTCCGAGACTAATTGCCAGGCCAGTCGGGCGGCCGGGCCGGGGGGATGGGGATAATACATTTGTTACCTCCTGTGTGTGTTCGCCTCTCGTTGGAGGATGTGCAGTCCTCCGCTGGCGGGCGGCCCGAGTTTAGCTCAGGTCTTTGTCGAGCCCGAGTTCGATGGCTTTCTTCACAAGCAGATTGCGTCTGGTATTGTACTTGACATGGGAGATTCTGCTTTGCTCTGCGGATTTGATGGCTTGCTTGGTTCGTTCGAGGTCGATGTGCTTGCGAAGCTCGTCAAAGCTCGTGGCTTTCATGATTGCGTTGATGTTCAACGGTTTCATGTGTTCACCTCCTTTTAGCGTTGCGTATGAATACGCTATGTGAATGGGCATGTGCCCAGTGCTTGCGGGGGAGGGGAGGACGGCCTCCCCTCTACCTACTTAACCTCGATTACTTATCAAGTCCAGCTTCTAGCGCTAACTTATACAACTTCGTCTTTCGAGCATTGTACGCTGAATGAGCAGCTTTAGATTTCAGATAGGATTTGTAGGCTTTCTTCAATGTCTCCACATCCGCGAGTTTTGATAATTCATCGATGGTTGAGCATTTCTCGATTTGTTCGAAAAGTGAGCTTTTTGCCATGTCTTATTCACCTCCTTTGTCTGATATGATTTAGCAAACCACCCGGTTTGCGTATTCAGATCGCATCTATATGTCTTATATATTAACTCACTATACCATGGATTTCTTCAAGGCAGACTCCTCCATTAGGCTCTCCACCAATCGAACCAAAAATCGGCGGGCGCCCATGAAAGCCACAAACGCGCCAGAAAATCTGGAGGGCCAGTGAAAGACGTTTTACAAACTGGCCGTTGCTTTCCCCCTCGTTTCCATAGTATAATAAAAGCAACAAGAACGCCTACGAGGTGAAATGCGTAGACCTAGTAATGTAGTACTGGACCTAACGTACAACGAAATCGCTAGGCGGTTACTCCTTCATCAGCAACCCGAAGAAATCGCGCAAGCTATGAACCTGAACCTCTCTACGCTAAAGCAGGCGCTTAGGCGGCCGGACTTTAGGAAAGTGCTTCAGGAACTCAAAGACAAAACATACGAAGGTGTCGACAAAGCAATCGAAAGTGACGTCAGGAACATCCGCCAGGAAATTGTCGATATGGCGGGGCCCTCTCTTAACCGCCTGAAAACCCTCTTGGAGCACGCCGCTTCCGAGGGAATCCAAAAGGACGTCGCACAGGACTTCCTAGACCGGGCGGGTTATTCGAAAGCTCCAGAAACCAAGCCGGCAATCCAGGTCATTATCAGTCCGATAGAAGCCGACGTAATAGCTACGGCCTTGCAGAAGGAGAAAGAAGGGCGTCAACGCCTTGAGAACCTAGAGTTACAACTAGCAAAGAAAGCAAAGGAGGTAGAACATCCAGCTCTCAAACCAAGCAAGCAGCCTTCCGACTGAGCTACGCCAGAGGGCGTTGAGCTCGGTCTTCTTCACGGCTACCGCTCTCCTTGGCTTCAACGACTTGACACCCCATTTACATTACGAAATGTGCCACATCGCCGAGCTCGCAGAGCGTTATCACTGGTTACTCGTCATCGTCCCACGGAATCACTTCAAGTCCTCAATCTTCACTATCTCGTATCCTACATGGCGAGGCCTCCGCAACCCCGAAGAGACTGGACTCATAGTAGCTAACACCGCAACGAACTCGGAGCACTTTGTGGGTGTTATTCGCACTGCTTTCGAGAAACGTCCCTTCGTTCGCCAGTGGTTTCCAGAGCTGCGCCCTGAACTCTCAAAACGCTGGAATAAAGAAGAAATCTGCCTTCCACGCGTAAACGACCGTGCGGAAGCCACGTGGGAAACTGCTGGTTGGAACACGAAGGTGACTTCCCGGCATTACGATTACATGGTTTTTGACGACCTTGTCGACGAGGAAACATACGAGAGCAGCGAGCTCATGGCCAAGCTGATTTCGCGGTTCGAACAACGAATCAAAGGTTGTTTGAGGCCTCCTATCGAGGAGCGAACTGTCATCGTCGTTATGAACCACTGGTCGAACATCGACCTTGCTTGTCATATCCTTGAGAATCACCCTGAATTTCACGTGTATTACAAGCAAGCTATCGTTGACACTCCGGAAGGTAAGCGGTCGCTCTTTCCGGAGAAGTGGCCTCTAAAACTCTTACTCCGAATGCAAGAGCAGGACCCCTATCTGTTTGCGACTCAGTATATGAACAACCCCTCGGACCCCTCTATCATGGAGAACAAACCCGAGTGGCTCCAGATGTATAAGCGGGGTGATAACTCTCTCATCCTGCCTAAGGCATACAAGGAAGAGGAAGTGCCTATAGGCCACTTGAATATATACGCTGCAGGAGACCCTAGACACACCCTATCCACGACAGCCTCGACGAAGCTTACCTCGAGAAACGCAATCTCTATCGACGGAATTGACTATTCAGGTCGTCGGTACCACCTCGATGAGTACGCGGCTCCGAGCTCTCCTGAGGAGTTCTTGAGAGCTATGCTTGCTCTACACAAGAAGTGGCACCCCATAAAGTTCGGAATCGAGTCTTTCGGATATCAGAAGGCCTTGCAGCCGCTGGCTGACCTCATTTGGAAGAACGAACCGGATAGACCCTTCCTGAACCTCCTTCCCCATGATACTAAAACCTCCAAGGAAACGCGTATCAGGGGCGGTTATCGCTTCTTCGCCGAGGGCAAGGCCTTTTCACACAGGTTTATGGCTCACTTCAATCAGGAATTTCTAACTTGGGACACAGGGCGCTTTCGTGACATGGGTGACTGTTGGGCGTGGAACATGCACCAAATGAAAGAGCCTCGCTCAAAAGAAGAGTACCGAGAGGAGCTCGAGGCTGACCGTGAGCACGAAGCGGCTCTCGTGGGTATGGGGAGGATATAATGCCTTACAAACGTATAGGAAAGAATGTTATGCACAAGAAAGGTGGTAGGTGGAAGGTAAAGCAGCGCTGCACCAGCGTACGCAACGCTGAGATTGTTATTTACAAACTAAAGCAAAGGGAGAAGACACATGGCTAAGAGAGCGAAGTTGCCTCCCAAGTCTGCGGCAAGAGTCGCTAGGATTGGGGGGCATAGCGCTTACAGGAGCGCTTTAGGGTACCTACCAGAAGGGTACCACCAGAATCCTCAGAGGTTTGCTCCGAGGTTAAATCTAAAACAGAAAGCCAGGGTTAGCCGGATGCATCAGAACCTGTCTGCGCCTAGATTTAAAGAGCTCTACGGCTTCAACAGGATGCCGAAGAAGCTATGGGGAAGGTACATTGGGTGAGGCTATTAGACTAACGGAAGACCAGAAGAAGAAACTCCTGGACTACCTCGACGTCGAGCTCTCTGCGGCCACGACACATGTGTACGACCCCATGATGAAGAAATACGAGACTCTGAATAACTTGTACTATGGAGAGGTTCCGTCCCGAAAGGCTTCTTGGATGTCTAACTTCCCGATTCTTATGGGAGCGACGTTTACGGACGCAGTCACCGCAAGGCTCTTGAATACAACTTTCGCGTACAAACCCACTTTCTCTCTAGAGCCCACACGGAACTCCGACTGGTCCAACGTAACACGAAAGGTAGAGAACTTAATAGAGTTCAAGGTCAAGACAGAGATGAACCTCTATAAAGAGATGAGGAAGGTCCTCTTCGAGTGCACTAGGCTAGGTACAGGAGCTATGCTTACTCCCTGGGTGACGCAAACGGAACGAATGACTACCCGTTACCTCTTCTGGAGTCGCTCGATGAACATTCCTGTAGTGGACGGGATAGTTGTACGGGCTCTACCGATGCGCGACCTTGTATACCCTGCTGGGTACAGCGAGCTTCGTGACCTTCCCTGGTGGACACGGAAGATGCGCTGGACTAGGATGATGCTCGAGGTAGAGAAAGCCAAAGGCAATTACGAGGTGTCCAACAAGCTCCTCAAGGCTGAGCAACCTGTAGACGAGAAACAGCGAGAAGCCCAAGAGCGTGCGGGCGAAGAACCCGACGAGGTGAACCGCATCTTAGGCAACGAGTTCTACCTCTGGTACGACCTGAAAGGTAACGGCGAGTATCGCCGTTATATCGCTACGGTGCATCTTGACACGAAGGAAGTCCTCCGTTTCGAAGACGATACGTATCCGAGGTGGGCTTTGACTCTTTTTAGGTACGGCCCGCGCGACTACGGTATTAACGGGCTCGGTGTTATGGAGATGACACAGCCTTACGACGAGGCGTTGTATGCACTGTATAACACTCTTGTTGACAACTTTAAGATTGCTACTATGCAGTGCTTCAAAGCGAGCAAGTCTTCTAATATAACTGCCAAGACGAAGATTTACCCCGCTAAAATCTTCCAGCTAGACAACCCTGAGACCGACTTGATGCCGATGGCTATGGGGCAGCCTTTTAATCTTAACCCCGCATTCATACGCCTTATACAAGAACTCGGGGAGCGAAGAGCTGGGATAAGTGACTACGCGCTCGGTAGGGAATCTCCTATCGTTGGTGGCCGAGCAACTGCTACCGGCACACTTGCTCTCATCCAGGAAGGTCAAAGGCGTTTCGACCTTACGATTCGGGACGTGCGGGAGCAAATGGACGACTTTGGTGACTTCCACCTGCGCATGATACACTCTCGCATGAACCGCCGAGTGCCTTACATGATTATGGGGGAGGACGGTCGCTGGGTAGAGGAGTTCCTGAAGATGCCTGCGATGCCTCCGTACCTCGCTCTGAGTGTTAAGAGTTCTATGTCGCATGTAGCTCAGAACAAGGAAGTAGAAAAGAACGATGCTATGGCGACCTTCCAACTCTTAGAACGTTACTACCAGGGAGTCGTAAATCTTACAGGTCTCCTACCACAGATGCCCGACCCAGCAATGCAGCAGGTCGTCCTGAAGATACTCAAGGCTTCCGGAGAGAAAGTAAAGAAGGTCCTTGAAACCTACGGAGAGATGACTCCTGAAGAATATACAGGCGTAGCAGAAAGCCTTACTGGGGGAGCAGAGCCTCCACCGGTAGTGCCGCCTGAAGAGGAGGTTCCAGTTGGATAAAGAAGAACCTACGTTAGTGAAGAGCGATATAGACGAGTTTGTGACCCATCCCTGTTGGGTCAAGATAAGGATGAGGTTGAAGACCCAACAGGAAGGTCTATTTAACCAGATACTTAACAATCCTTTAGAGGAAATAGACCCTCTACGGATTGAGTACAAAAAGATTGCGGTGCTCTTAGATTATCCAAGAGTTTTCCGCGAAGAATTAGAAGAAGAGGAGGAATAACATGCCTGAACCTTTGGTAGAACCGACTAAGTCGGCACCTGGAGAGGGTGGAACTCCTGGAAAAACAGAACCAGGAAAAACAGAACCAGGTAAGGTAGAACCGGGAAAGACCGAGCCTGGAAAGGTTGAGCCCGCAAAGGCTGAACCAGGAAAGGAGCCTCCGGACCCCTTGGCTGTGAAGCTGGACGGGGAAAAGGTTCCTAAGAAGTTCAGGGGTAAGACCCTGTCAGAGGTCCTGACACATATAGATGTCACCGACTCTGAGTTGACGAAGACGCAACAGGAAAACGCTCAGTGGCGTGCCTATTTCGAAGCTAAAGAAGCTGAAGTGGCGAAGCCAGCAGAGAAACCTTTCAACCCACTAGACCACTTAGACGAGAAGCAAGCTCAGGCCGTCCTGTCTATCGTCGACGCTAGGAACAAGCCTGTGCTTGATGGACTTAGTGGTATGTTGTTAGAGTATACAAAGTCTATCAGGCCTGACTTTAAACAGTTCGAGCCGCGTATCAAGCAAATCTATGCTAGCTTGCTCCCCGAGTACAAGTTCAATCCTGAGTATGGGTGGGACTTCGCGTACCGCTTTGCGAAAGCAGAGGCTGAAGGAACTCCTGCACCTCCATCGCCGGCTCCTCCAGTGCCTGGACCCTCCGCAACAGGGAGCGCTCCCGCGGGAAAGGCTACCCTAACGGAGGAACAGAAGTTGTGGGCGAAGCGTATGGGGATAACTGAAGAGGAGTATGCTAAGTTTCAGAAGCCTATAGACGCGGCTAGAGCGGAAGAAGAAGGAGGAAAGTGATGCCAGGAGCTTTACAGATTCTTACTTCACAAATCAAAGAGCAGAAAGGAGTTCGCTACCGTTTCGTGCGACTGGATTCTGCCAATGTCACAGACAAGAAAGTCCGTGGTTACGACTTCGTGCGCAAAGAGGACCCCGAGATTAAAGGGACAATCCTCGAGAAGCATGTAAGGGCTGATGGCCTCATCGCTGTAGGTAACCTTGGTCTAGCAAGAATCTCCGAAAAGGACGCTCAGAGATACGACGCAACCATTCAGGAGCGCAAGGACAGGAGACTGCGAGCGATTAAGAGGAACTACAGGACCGAAGAGGAGAAAATCAAACGCAAGCTCGGAAAGCACCACAAGGACTTTAAAATAATTATCAAAGAAGAAGACGAAGAGGAGGAATAATATGGCTGCATACGCAGGCACATATCACGCTCGTCTTGGTAAGATGATAGACGCGACTCCTCCCGTAATCTGGACGCTCTCCTTAGGCGCTACCCAGACATTCGTGGCTGGGGAATTCGTCTACAGGAGTGGTGGCTACGTAGTTACCTGCGCAGACAGCCCGACAATGGTCCTCGGACTAGCGTTAGAGGCTGCTACGTCAGGTGATGCAGGAGCCTACGAAGTGAAAGTTCTAATTGCGACAGCAATGACCGCTTTCAAAATCCCCGTTCACCACACTACCCCCGCAAACGCTGTTATCGAGATTACCGACAAAGGTAAACTTGGCTCAAGCTCGTTCGACCTTGCTCATGTTGCTGGTACAGGCGTTTGGTATATTGCCAAGCACCTTACGACCGCAGATGATGTTACAATTCAACAGTTCATCGACCCACTTGCTACCCTCAACGGGAAGGTTCTAGCCACAATCAACTATGCGATTAGGGAGGTGGCATAATGTCTGCTAGCTCACCAATGACGAGATCAGGTTTCTCGGATCTCATGTACCCAGGCCTGAATAAGGCCTATCTTCTTGCGTACAATGAGTATCCGGTCGAATACACTCAGTACCTCAACGTCGATACATCGACGCAGAGGCAGGAAGAGGACGCTGCGACGGCGGGTTTCGGTCTCATCCCGGAGAAGGACGAGGGCGACACGCCGATCTTCGATGTAATGGAGTACATCGAGAAGCTCGAATACCTCCACAAGACCTACGTGATGGGTTACGAAGTGACTGAAGAGTGCATGGAAGACGAGCTTTATGGAATCATGAAGCAAGGCTCCAGAGCTCTTGCGGTTGCCGTGAAACAGACCGTAGATACCCTGTGCATCGCTCCCCTCGACAACGCGTTCTCAGGCTCCTATCTTGGAGTCGACGGGAAGGCTCTGTGTGCGACTGACCACCCGGCCAAGAAAACCGGAACGTCAGTTGCTAACAAGCCGACCACTGACGTGGACTTCGACCCGACGGCGCTGAAAGACGCGCTGCAAACCTGGGAAGAGTGGACCAACGACAACGACTTACCCCTGTTAATCAGGCCCAAGTTCGTCGTCAGCGGTCCAGGGCAAAGGGCAATCATCGGACAAACTCTAGGTACGGAGAAAGAGCCCTTTACTGCTGACAACGAAATCAACGCTGTCAGAGAGTGGGAGCTCCAGAGGATCATTCTCCATTACCTGAGCGACTCCGATGCATGGTTTATTCTCTCGCGACCAGCGGACCATTTTATGAAGATGTTCTGGAGAAAGAGACCCGCGTTCAGGAACTATGACGACCCCAATACGGGGAATGCCAGGTTCCTGGTGCGTTTCAGACTCTCGACAGGCTTCACGCACTGGTGGGGAGTTTACGGCTCCTCAGGAGGATAACCAATAACGGTTAGGGAGCCTTCAACGGGGGATTAAGGCTCCCTAATCAGAACAGTGCCACACGCTACAACCCCTGAGTAGCGATCCGAAAGGGGTGTGGCAAGGAGGAAACATGCCTCATTACGCAGGCCAGGTTTACCAGTTCGGCGGAGTACCCGTCGGGCTGAACAAGTTCGTCGGTCCATGGGCGACTCACTACTTCGTGGACGGGGGTGCAGGCAACGATTCCCACAGCGGGAGGAAACCTGACAGAGCCCTCAAAACTATCCAAGCAGCTATCGATAAAGCCGTCGTTGGAGATGTAATCTACGTCAATCCTCAAGCCTATGTGGTTGGTACAGGCCACGCACGTTACACAGAGGACGTCACAATTGCTCTGGCTCAGAGTGACTTGTCTATCATCGGGGCCGGCTACCCAAAGAGCAACGAGTTTGGTGTACGGATGAAAACCGCTACCGGATATTGTCTTACCACAGATGCTCCATCACTCCACCTCGAGAACATTGGGTTCTTTGTGGACTCGGGAGGTACCGGAGCTGTCCTTTGGGACAATGATGGTGCTTCTCTTACCAAGCGTGGAAGTGACGGTCCGGTTTGCTACAACTGCCACTTCAAGGGCGGAACCACCCTGTTAACAGGTGGACAGGCTGGTCAGTTCATCGACTGCGCCTTCTACCACGCAACAGGTACTCTGACTATTGCTACTCCAGGCGTTTCAGGGTACAATCAGCTGCTTCGGGGATGTCGATTCTTGGACAACAACGGAGCAGCCCCTACAGGCCCTTATCTCAATGCAAGTGGAGCACACGTCTACGGTTTAGTCGTCGAGTTTTGTACATTCCAGCAGGTTCCGAGCGGAGGAAAGTTTATCGTAATGGGTGGAACGTTAAACACAGGAGTCATTTTCCAGTGTGGCTTTGAAGACGATGATGTTCACGTTACAAATAACCTCACCCTCGGTGGAACTGAGATGCGGCTGGTTGGTAGCTACGATTACGCTGGAATCATCGCATAGTCGATGGCCAACATTATCATTTCCGGGGCTACTCTCCTAGGGAAGACTCGCTCGGAGCAAGAAGAGAACTTACGAAAGGAGTGGGGCCCTACCCTAACTGACGAACAACTAGACAAGCTGAAATACCTCGAGAGGAAAGTGAAAGAGGGCACCGGTTCTACTAAGAACTTTATTGGTGCCCACAACGTCGACGAGGTAAAGTAAGGAGGAAAATCATGCCAAAGAACACTGTCTGTCCGAAGTGTGGTAATAACGAGTTCGACGCGGCTGGGCGCTGCGTCAGTTGTGGTTACCAGCTACCGAAGGCAAAGAAGGCAAAAAAGAAATAGGGGGAGGCAAGCTCTCCCCCTTTCTCTAAAAGGAGGTTCGAATGCCTAAGGATAAAAACGTTAGTGTACCTACTGGGTACAGGGTAAAACTAGACGTAAAGGAGCGTCTAAGCTTAAACGCGCTATTTCCTCAGAAAGGGAACATGATTGCAATGCAGCTGATAGAAGACATAACCGAGAAAGTAAAAATCTCCCAGAAAGAGATGGACCACCTCGAGCTCAAAAGTACCGCTGGTCCTGGAGGAGGCAGCCGTTGGTCTTGGAGCGCGGAGAAGGAGAAAGAAAAGCAGGTCGAGTTCACAAAGACCGAGATGCGGTTCCTGAAGAAACGCATTGAGGAGCTCGACAAAGCGGAGAATGTTACTCCTGACGTGTTTTCCTTGTGTAAGAAGCTAGACGCGTTTAAGGTTGAAGAGGGAAAAAATGAGTAAAAACCATTCGCAACGTAATTTCATAGCTTCCGATATAGCAAGCATCGCTAAGGCGACGACTATAACCGAGGGTACTGACTTCGACTCGCAAGTGATTGACGTTACAGACGTCGACGTCATCGTCTTGCAGGGGAAGGTTACTGGAGGTAACGCCAGTGCTTCTGGCAATGTTACCTTCACCATCCTTGGAACTCTAGACGACAGCCTTTGGGACACCGTCGCAGTGGCTACCTTAGTCATTGCGATGTCTGGAGCCAGTCAGATAGTTCAGTCCGACCCGCTCGATGTCCGCGGCTACCGTTCCCTGAAGCTCGGCAGCATCCAGAATGCGGACGCTAGCTACACTGCTACTGTGGTAAACCTCAAGTGTGGTAAGAGCTATGGCCACATTCAGTAAAAAGAGGTGGGGGCGTAGAGTCGGAACTGCTATTGTTTGGGCGGTGTTGGCTTATGCTAGTTCCTGTCTACAGCCCGTCCTAAACATGGACGTCAGCTTGCTAACCCTTGTAATTAACAAGTCGGCGTGGATTGCTGGGATACTAATCCTTGGTCTTACAGGAACCGACTATATACAGGCGAGAAATGCCGGAAACACAGACACGTGAAAAACGATATCTAGGCCGTGACGAGCCCGGAGTCTTCGACCACAATGTAGAGACTCTTGGGAGCTTCAAAGCCTACGGTAATGGCCTCAACCAGTTCTCTGGCCCTGCTACCTTCGAACGGTGGATTGAAATTCCTCACAGAGACGCCGACCCGACTGCTTGGGGACTAAACGAAAAAGGGCGTACATGGTTTGACGCTGCGAACCTTCTTTTTAAGTTTTGGGACGGTACTCAGATACTCGTTCTCACTAACTACGCTCCGGGGATGATCGGCCTTACCGAGGGGGCAGTTCCTTTCGGCGACGCGGATGGGTATCTGTCTGAAGACCCTACCAAACTCTTCTGGGACGATGCGAGCGATTTCCTCGGTGTAGGTGTTGGCGCTCCTGTTTGTACAATCCACGCTCGGTTGGCTGAGTGTCCGGACTACGCAGGCATTCCTACTGATACTGTTATGCTCCTGGAGAACGTAGACAATTGTTACCTTCAGCTTCAAGGTGGAACTGCTAACGTTGCAGGCGTTAGGTTTGCTGATGATGACTATAATCCATGTGCTGGAGGGATTAGTTACGACTTTAGTACCGATACCTTGTATCTTACCTGTGCAGCCGAGAGTTATGTGACCCTTACTACAAGTGCTCTCACTTGTACTTCTCAGGCTATAATCTGTGGCCCAACCGCAGGAGGCGTTGTTCACCTCATCAGAGTTGACACTAACGAGGCGAGTGCTTACTACGAGCTTCGAGAAGATAGTGACCTTAAGTGGAGCCTAGGTTTCGATTATGACGATAGCCTTAGTTTTAAAATTTGTGAAGGAACTCCTGGACAGAATACTCGCCTCATAATAGTTTCCGGCGGCCTTATTCAGCTTCCTGTGGACGACCAAAGGATAGCTTTTACAGGAGATACAGGCGGTATTGGCTACAAAGACTCGGGAGGAGTCGAAAGGTGGATGCTTTACTACACAGGAAGCGATTGCATCCAGGTTTGTAACAGAGCTGCCAATGGTGCAGTTCGTATAAGAGCCAACACTGCTACTGCTGGTGCTGCAGGAGAGGTTGCTGTCGCGGAGTTTCAGGACGACAGAATCCTTATTTATCAGGATATTTACCTTCAAACTCAGAAAGAGCTTCGATTCTATGATAATGGGAACTACGTAGGCTTTGAAGCTCCTGGATTGGATGCAGACCAAATTTGGGTTTTACCAACTGCTGACGGCCCGGAGAATGAAGTTCTAGGAACCGATGGCGGTGGCAATTTGATATGGAGAACGCATGACGAGCTCGCTGGATATGAAGCTGACGAACACTACCCTGTTCTTGACGAAGACGATTTAAATTCCGACTCAGACGAGCATGTAGCTACTCAGCAAAGTATCAAGGCTTACGTGGATGCTTCTGGGGGTGGCGCTTCAACCTTCCTTGACCTGACTGATACTCCAGGAGCCTACGCAGGAGAAGGTGGTAAGGTTGTGGTAGTCAATGCTACTCCAGATGCTCTTGAATTCACGGACGCTTTGTCTATTGCTACACTAGCAACTTCGGGGGCAATCAATAGCATGTTTATCTCTGTAGAAGCCAATGACAATTATATTCTCTCTGACTCTATTCCAGCAGCATTGACAGGAGATGACAATGTCTTCATTGGTTCATATGCTGGAACTGCGACAACTACAGGATACGAGAACGTATTTATTGGATATTTAGCTGGTAGTGAGAACACTACTGGACAAGAGAATACATTTATCGGTCAAGGCGCAGGACGAAATTCTCAAGCAAGCTATCTTTGCGTTGCTATCGGTGCAGGAGCCCTGTATGGCGTAGATGGTGTTTATACGGCTCATAAAAACACTGCTATAGGACATGGTGCTGGCTACGATGTTACTAGCGGTTCAAGTAATGTCTGTATAGGATACTTGGCAGGATATTACCTAGAAGATGGTAGTAACAATACCTTCATCGGCTGCGAATCAGGCAAAGGCGTAGATGCCAATAAAAGTGATGGGAATACGTGTATAGGCTATCGGTCAGGCTATGGCTTAACTACTGGTATTAACAACACTTTTATCGGTTCTACGGCTGGGCAATCTGTTACGTCTGGTTTAAATAATGTGATAATTGGCATGGGTGCTGGAATATCAGTAACTACTTCAAGTGCCAATACTGCTGTCGGATATTATGCTGGCGGTGGAACAGGAAGCGGTAATACTTGCTTTGGTAATCAAGCAGGAAAGACTATGACTACAGGCGGTGGTAATACCTGCATTGGCACTCAAGCGGGGCAGAATCTTAATTCCTCATCTAATAATACGTGCATCGGAGTCGCTGCTGGTCTGAACCAAAGTACAGGTTCTAACAATGTTTACATCGGATATTGGGCTGGTTCTTCCGATGACGGAGCTTGTAACATAGCTATAGGATACTTTGCAGGTCAAAGGAAAGGAAGCACGAGTTCCTACAATATCGCCATAGGCTATCAGTGTATGATAGGGGACGCTAGCTATCTTGAGAAGGACTGGAATATCGCCATAGGATACCGAACGCTCTATGTAATAAGCACTGCTCAGGAGAACATCATAATAGGCAGCTATTCATGCTATGACCTTACTACGGGAGACTACAATGTCGGAGTTGGACATGAAGTAATGATGGAGAATGTAACCGGCTCATGTAACGTTGTTCTCGGTACAGAAGCCTGTAAAGGAGTTTCAACTAATAGCTTTAGCAATAATGTTGTAATTGGGCATCAGGCTATGCTTGATGTTACGACAGGTGGGAATAATGTGTGTATAGGTTATCAAGCCGGTCAGGATTTAACAACCGGAACAGCCAATGTAGTTATAGGCTATCAAGCTGCTGTTGGACAACTCGCTGCAGATAATAATAAACTATGGATAGCAAATTCAAATACAGCTACTCCTCTAATCTATGGGGAGTTTGACAACGCTTTCATAACGATAAACGGATATTTGAACATAACTACACTAAAGTCAGGCGCTACACAAGTAGCTGCTGGGGCAGGTGCAAATGAACTTTGGGTTACAAGTGGTCATGATACCCTGCCTGACAATGTGGTTATGATAGGAGTTTAAGATGGCCGAAGAGGAAGAGAGAGTAGAATATGTAACCAGAATGTTTAGTAAAGCCTTGGAAGAGTTTACTACTTGGACTCAAGTTTTAAATTACTTTGCTAATCAGCCTGCTGTAGTGAGAAACAAGACCTACGAGAAGATTCAACTCGACATTAGTGGGCTGTCAACGAATATAGCTGCCACGACGGCGAGAGTGGCTGAGCTCGAAGCAAGGCTTCAGGAGCTTAAGGACGCAGCAGGAGACTAAGATGGAGAAGTGGCGACCTAACAGACGAATAACTTTCAGCAGATGGGAAGACTGTCCGAGGTGTGGGCTTCCTTGGCCTGAGAAAGCACTCAAGAGGGAACCAGAAACGGGTTCTCTAGTTTGTCCTGAGTGCTTCGACAAGCCGAGCCACGCCGACATCAAAGCTAGGGGCGAGCCCAAGACTGCTGATGCCCGTCAGAGCAGTCCTTGGCAACCTGATTAGGAGGAAGCATGAATTACGGAACTCTTAAGAGCCTAGTGACCAGGAATTTAGGGGGTCGTGATGACCTCGCCGCTTTTATTAGCGAGTGGATAAACTCTTGTTACCTGGACATCGTTACCCGAGGGAAGTTCCCCGAGCTGAGGCAGTTTGCTCCGGTGCCTATACCTCAGCTAGACGACACCACTACGTGGGTCACGGAGGACGGTACAGCTAACTACTCGATGGCTTCGAACGCCCTTTTTCCTGTTACCTTGCGGGACACTACAAATGACCAGCCGCTATACCAGAGGAGTATACAGTGGTACGACAGGAATAAGGACCCCTCTACAGGAAAGCCTGTAAGGTATGCTATTTACGGCGGCGAGTACTATTTAGACCCGACGCCTAATGGTATATATACCATCCAGGAGCGCTTCAGGAAGAAGGTGAGCTTGCCAGCCCTCGCCGAAGACGTTGACGTTCCTGTGGTAGGGGCCGAGTGGCACGAGCTCATCGAGTTGGGAGCTTCCTATCGCGGAGCACGCTCTCTTGGGTACCCTGACGCTTCTAGGTGGATGAACGACATGAAAGAATTTATGGCCGCGCACTCTGAACAGGATGCAGAGGCCTTGGAGGACTCCGACGTAGGTTTCTCCATAGTAATGTGAGGTGAAGTATGAGAGACATAACTTTTAACGAGTTTCCTTTTAAGAAGGGCACCCTCCTCCTCGAGCAATTCAGAGGCGGCCGTCTTATAGCCACTCGAGGGAAGACCTTCTACTTCGGAAACGTCCCTATAATTGGAGGGGCTCCGAACCTTGTGACCAACGCAGGGAAGGCGTTGTTCGCTAACCTTTTCATAGGCACGGGAACAGCTCCTACACACATAGCTCTTGGTACCGGAACTGACGCTGCAGCTGCTAGCGACACAGCCCTCGGAACCGAGGTTTATCGTGAGGCGGCTACAAGGTCGCGCGTAACCATTACGGTTGCGAACGACACGTCGCAGTACACGTACACTTTTCCTATTGACGCCACTTACAGCCTTACCGAGGCGGGTCTACTTAACGCCGCTTCGGGAGGAACCCTCTGCTGCAGACAGGTATATACAGCTCTTCCGGTTCTGGACGCAGACTCCGTGAAGGCAACTTGGAGGCTACAACACTAAATGGCTTATATATCGAAGATTCTGAATGACCAGGACAATCTGGACTACACTAATTGGACCCAGTCTGGTGACCTGGCTTCGGAGCTTCGTTGGGATACTACCGTTCGTCCTCGTTACTGGGCGGTCAGATACACTTCTTCAGGACACGCAACTACTTATACTGGGTACATCCAGAAGTCTTTTACCATCGACAGGACTGCAGGGGCCGGCAAAGCGCTTCTGACTCTCAAGGGGTCAACAAAAGCTAGCCCTGGTGGTACCGCGCAACTCGTAGTAGAGTTGCAAGACGCGGACGGCGTATGGCACGAACTCCTTGATACCTCCGGAGGTACTGGCGTTTTGGAAACCTACCTTGACGAAGAGGACATCAAGGCTTACTTCACGAAGAGTGGCGAGTATACCCTTAGATACAAGGCGGTTGTGTTAGGCGTCTTGGGAGATGATGATACTGAGGACTCTTACGTACACGTTGAAGATGTGCACCTGCAGACGGACGAGGCCGTTCTCTGGGAACTGACCCTCGACGAGGATGTGTCCGTTACGGAGACTTTTATTCAAGGCCTCTCCTTCCTGGAGGATGTGTCCGTTAAAGAGTTCTTTACTATAGCGAAGACAACCCCTTACGCAGCTACAGATGAGAAGCTCCTTTGTGGCAAGACCGATAGCAAGGTGTACGAGTTTGCTGACGGCACTCCGGAAGGGACCTTCGACACGAGAGACGAGGACTTCGGTCTTCCTGGCCAGGAGAAGACTCTCGCTGAGATTCATCTCTCTAGTTCGGCGGAGGCTCCTCATACTGTCGAGGTGTTTATTAGCGTCGACTCCGGGCTTACCTGGGTCTCTGCCGGGTTGAGGACCGTCTCTATAGGGACCGTAGCGGTCATCTTTGTATGGAAGACCGCGGAGGCTTTCGCTGTGAGATTCAAAGGAGACGGGTTACATCTTGACACCTTTACTTTGTATGCAATACCTAGGGGGCAGGAAGCCCCTGTGACAGACTAATGCAAGAACGCTGGCTTTTAGAGCTCATCAGAGGTGAAGACATGATAGCAAGGATTATCAAGGAGCACGCTCCTTACTTAGAGGCTCCAGAGGGCCTGAACAAGGAGGCTATCCTCTGGGCTGTCTACGGTTGCGAACACTACACCAAGAAGTTCTTTTTTCCCCGCTTCGAACCCGCGTACGCTCCTGGAGGCTTGTATTACAAGAACTCCGAGATGGTACGAGAGCAATACGCAAAGTGGGGAAGGACGGCTGCTTGTAGCTACTCTAACTTTCAGATACTCTACATCACAGCCGTAGAGCTTGGTTATACAGGACCGCCACTCGGTTTGGACAGAGACAGCTTGGCTATACCTTACGTAGTCAAATACATCAACCAGCGAATCTTCGCTAAGCCTGGGCGTGAAACTGTCGAGCAGGTTGCCGATGGGTATAACAGCGGCACCCATCTCGACAGGCTGAAGCCGGAGAAGTATATGGCGCGTTTCAGGCGCTTTTATGACCAAGCAATAGAGAGGCAGAATGCTTAGATACGACGAGAAGACCGGCCGCATTATCCAGCGGGTTGTGGGTATGCAAGGGATGAATACTCTTGCTCCTAGGCGCTCTCTACAGGAAGGGGAAGCTACTTACACCGATGGAGTCAGAGTTCGTTCGGGTAAAGTAGTCCCCGGAAAGGAATCTACAGGCACTGAAGCCTTCGAGACTTTTGCTCCCGGGCAGAACATCTTGCACATGTTCGAGGCTCAATTCGAGACCCCAGAGCTCGTTATTCTGGGTTCCACTAAGTGTTGGATGCAGTCTTCGGGCAACCCCGTAGAGAGGACTCCGGCTGCTCCTTTTACAGGGGACGCTACAGCTCTGTGGCACGGCCACACGATGATGACGGAAGGGTTCCCTGTAGTAGTGGTTAACAATAGCGGTGTCGACCTGCCGCATTACTACGACCCAGCTCAGCGAACGCTAGCCTATGACACAGGCGATGATGGTACGGGAGACATCCCTGACGTTGGAGACACCGTCACAGGAGGCAATGGCTCTGTAGGTATTATTACTGCTATTTCTATTGACTCTGGGAGCTTTGCTGGAGGAGATGCTGCTGGCACGCTAACCCTTAAGCAGTGTTCAGGCGACTGGGTAAATAACGAGAGCCTGACCTTCGAGGACGGGGAAACAGCCCTTGCTGCTGATGCAAGCGCTAGGAGAGCTTTCCTGCCCCTCTCGAACGCCCCCAACATGCGCGCGATGATTGGCTGGCTTGGTTGCCTCTTTGGGGGAGACGTTCTTCCTGGGAACAACTGGTTGAACAACCGCATTCAGTGGTCTGACTACCAAGATATAACAGCTTACACTGGGGATACTAGCGGCTACTACGACTTGGATGATGAAGGAGACCCGATAAGGCGTTTTGGCCTCTTCAGGGGAAACATTATGGCTGTCCTCCGTAGGGATACTGTGTACATAGCATATCCTACAGGAGACCCGGGAGACCCAATTACATGCCAGCCTTTTGCAAGGCGCGGTATCCTGGCTCCCAACAGCTTGCAGATGCTTGAAGAAGAGTATCTGTTCTTAGGCGACGACGACATTTATATGCTTAGCACTCGTGCTTTAGAACGAGTGGGTGGTCGCGTGAGAACAGACCTTTTCAGGGATGCTGATGAAAGCAACCTTCAGTACGCATGGTCGTTCCTTGACAAACGTACAAAGGAGTATTACCTGCTTACGGTGATGGAGGACGCTACTCTGCGTGCTTGGATTTACAACTACGAGGACGGTCAGTGGGCTTCTCAAGACCTCACTGGCTACACTTCGTTAGCCATCTGGAGGGAAGACGTATGAAGTACAGTGTATTGCCACCGGAGTCTCTGGAAGAGGTCTTCCAGAAGGTCTCCAAACAGTTACCGGATTCTCTTCGGGACTTTCAGAGTTTCATCATGCTCTATAGCGCCCCGAACACTATGTTCTTCGAGGTAGGCCTCCTCGGTGGAGCTTTCTGGTTGGCTAACATTTACATAGGGTGGAAGGCTACAGGTCATGTAGTTCTTTGGGACAGAGAGGTCCGTGAAGAGTGCCTGAAGAAGGTAGCTTACCCTAGAAAGGTCGTACGTGACATTTTTGAGTTACTACGTTTAGAGAGGCTAGAGGCTTACATTCCTGTAAGGAAGCGTACTGCCTGTCAGTACGCTGAGCGTTTAGGTTTCACCATGGAAGGAATCCTTCGTAAGTTCGACAGATACGACGGAGACCTCGTGGACGTTGCTGTCTATAGCCTCTTGAAGGAGGATTTATAATGGGTGGAGGATATCAATGGATGACACCGCCTCAAACATCTATCCAGAAGGGTATGTCTTCTTACCTCACCTCTCAAATAGGTAAGGAAGGACCACAATTCGGCCCGGGGCTTACTACCGGTATGCCCGGGACCCTTATGGACGTTGCAGGGATGTGGCAGAAGATTCTCCAAGGAGCGGGAGCAGGCGGGGTCGGTGTTACCAAACAAGGCTTTCCGATGGGCACTACTGGAGCCTTTCCTGGTATGGGTTTTCTAGGTACCGCGCAAGCTGGAATGGAAAAGATGCTACAGGAGCGAGGAGCTCCGACTACTACAACAGGCTACGCGCAAGCACGCAAAGCCCAGTACTCTCAGGAGCTCTCTGACGAGCTCAACCGTATCATGGCCCAGAGGGCGGCTGCGGGACGTGGGCGTTACACTTCCGGGGCGCAACGCGCTATCGCAGAGACTGCCGGACGTTCTGCTCTGGGTTTTGGCACCGAGATGGAGCGTTTGCGAGCGGAAGCTGAAGAGGCTGCTCGGGGTCGTGAAATGGGGGTCTTTGGAATGGCTCCCGGCTTCGCACAAACCCAAGCTGGCATTCCTCTGTCTTATTTAGGAGCTGCAGGCCAGTTCGGAATGAATCAGTGGCAGATGCAGCAAGCTCAGAGACAAGCCGAGTACGATGCCTGGCTTCGTAGGCAGTATGGGTACAGACCCGAGTTCCAGGCAGCCACAAGCTATGGACAACCTTACGCACCAACAGCTATGCAGGACCCCTGGATTGCGTTACTCTCCGGTTTGTTGCAGTCAGGAGGACAGATAGCAGCTTCTGCCGCAGGTAAGCCCGTCATAGGAGGAAAGTGATGCCCGATGGATATAGAAGACAACCATACGTTTTAGAGTCTCCCTACTTCGGTATAGGGGCTGGTCTTGGTAACATTGTAAGCTCCTACTTCGAGGCCAAGAGAGGTAAGAAGGAAGCCGCTGTTCAAGACTTCGGAAAGGTGTTCTCTCACGCGACTCTGACAGGAAGCAGGGAGGTCTTGTCTAGAGCCATTGACGAGAACCCAGAAGCTGCTGAAGAGTTCAGAAGGCGTACAGGCATCGACGTTTTCAGGATGACTCTACCTGAGGTGGAGATGCCTCCGACAATGCCTCTGAAGATACCTCCTGCAGAAGAGCTTGCGGAGCTGCCTCCTGTCAGAGAGATGTTTGCGGACGTCGTAGCTCCTCCAGGGAGCATCATGCCCCCCGCGATGGTGTCGGCTCCTCAACCAGAAGTTCCTACAGGGATTCCTTGGCCCGCAGAGCCTCAAGGAATGCAAGTAAGAGCAATGCAGGAGCAAATCGCGGGACGAGAACTTCCCCCGGGTATCGGTCCTAAAGAGCCCTCTCCTATGGAACGAGCTCTCATCCCATTCGAGAAGCTTGGAGGAGTGTTGTCTAAGTTCAAAGAAATGCCTACATTGCAGTCGAGTGTTCTACAAGCTGTAAGCCCGTTCATGCCACCCGGGTTGCCCACAGAGATGCCCCCTCCGCCTGAGAAAGTACCTGGTATTAGAGATGTGCAAATCTTCGACGAAGTGTATCCTAACGCTTCTTTAGAAGAGCGTGCTAGTTACATAGGAAGCGGTACTATACCCACAAGGCCTGGGGCTAAAGAGAAAACGATGACGACCGCCCAGTTCTTGACTACGTTCTGGGATTACGACGAGGACGAGTGGAGAGCCTTCTGGAAGGAAGACGAGATTCCTGACAGGGTTCCTACACAGAGGCCGGATTCGGCTACTTTGAACTTCTCTTTCTACCGTCTAGCCTCGGAGGTCGCGAGGCTCACCGACGCTGACTTAATGACTGTCTACGGAAAGATGACTGCGGGAGCGGGGAAGGAGGACCCCGAATGGACGAAAATCTGGAACAGGTATAAGGAAGAGAAAGTCAAGGAAGCGACGGTGCAACAGCTACGTTTTGCCGTCCAGCGTTCAATGGCAATGAAGAACAATGCGGCTACAGAAGGCTACCTGAGACAGTTGTATGACCTCGCGGGCATTCCATGGATAGAGGAAAAGACGTTGTGGGATAAATTCTTGGAGATGATGGGATGGAGTGCTAAGTACGCTCCAGGACCGATGGAAACAGAGTTTCCGACGGGAACCTCTATTATAGATACCTTTAAAGAGAAGGAGACCGAAAGGTAATGCCTGAAGAGGAACGAAAGAAAGGGCTGGGCTATTTTGGCCAACTAAAGAGGCCGGATGGCTATGTGTCTACGGAACTGTCTATTGGAGTAACCGGGCCAGAGTTTAACTGGAAAGAGACGGAAATACCCGCGTTAGTTCCTACACTCACGAGAGCTGAGATTGACTCTCTGCTTGCTGGCGACGAGCCAACACCAGCAATCATAGAAAAGGCGAAGCAACATGCGCTCATGAGAATTAAGGGAGGCCTGAGCCCTTTTGCCCAGCTTGGAGAGCAGCGACCCCTAGAGAAAAAGCTATCCCCACCCCAACAGTGGGTAGCCGACCAAAAGAAAGCGGGAACGCAGGACCTCCAACAGTTTATAGAGAGTCTTCGTCCCAAGGACTGGGAGAAGGACTACGACCCCGAATGGTTCAAGAAGGAAATAGAAGCACAGCTTCCTTTTCCTTCAGTTACGGTACCTGCGGCAGAGGCTGGCATTCAGAAGCAGAAGGAATGGCGGATGAGGCTTGCGCAGAAGCGGCTCCTTAAGCACGCACAGCAATACCCAATGTTTTACCCTGAAATTACTGGAGTGGAAGTCCCTGACCACTGGCGGGCTCTCCTAGAATTTCACAGGCATGTAGAGCCGTCCAAGAAGTTCAGGAATCTTCCTGGAGTTCAGCGGCAGAAGGTTAGGGACCACTACTTCAATATAGAGCTCTCCAGACTCGTTGACGAGGATGAGACTATAAAGCCTGAAGAGAAACTGAAGTTGAAGAAGTCCTACAGGAAAGCTATGGTTCCTAGCGTAGGAGAGTCTTTCATTCGCGGGCTCCTCTCTCCTTACATAGAAATGTCGGAGCTCATGGGAGGCCCTCCTCTAGCGGGAATCCCTCGGCTGAAACCGGGAATGGTTCTTCCAGAGACCATCGGAGGGGTGATAGGCGTTATGCCTCTGTTCTGGGGGATGTCCGCAGGAGTGTCAGGGTTTCTTCCGGCAGCCCCTAGAGCCCTTCATGGAGCTCTCACTTTCACGGCGACGGAGATCCCTGGGGTTCTGGCCGGCGAAAAAGACCCGATAGAACTCCTAAAGGCTCCTCTTTATGGTGCTGGCATGGTTGGGCCCAAGAGCGTCCCCGTCGCCATGGGATTGACAGGTCTTACTGCTGGTGTTCTAGAGGACAAGGAAGCTGCCCTACACATGGCTATTCTTACAGGCGCTCTAAGAGGCTACGGAATTATGAAGCCTAAGGTAGCAAGAGGTGTAGCAGACCTCGCTGCCAGGGCAAAGATGAACCAGATGCTCCTGAAACAGGAGCTCTCTCCTTACCAGGAAAAGCTAGGCGATGTAGGTGTGTCAGAAGCCATGCGCCTCGGAGGGGGAACTCTCGAGGAGCAGCTAGCCGAAAGGAGGAAGAACCTCTGGGATCTCTCGGTCACAAGGGTTAACAACCTCACGAGGTCAGCCGAGATACGCACCCAAGAGCTCGGCCTTCCTATAGATACTTTGAAAGGCCTATGGACTCGTAGGATGAACATGCAAGACGCTGCTCAGCGGGGAAACGAGGTAGACTTTGTAAAGGCGACTGAAGAGTTCTTCAATGAGATGGACGTCGTAAACGAGAACCTAGAGCTCTCTTACACCCGTACCTTCGAGGACGGGGTTGTAGAGCTCACCCCTACCGGGACGAGACACATGGAGATGCATCCTGGCACGGACTCTACACACCTTCTGATGGCTATCTCGGACAGACCTCTTAGAGTCGACACTGACAGGTACCGGCTGGAAGACGACCGTATAAGGGCGGAAGAGCGTACTAGCAAACTAGACGAGTATCTTGCCCAACAACTGGTCGGCAGAGGCAAAGCTGTTTCTTTCGAGCAGTTGCAGGACATGAGAATCTCTAGGGAGGATTTACCTGAAATTATACGCACTATGAGGGAGCGGGGGATGCTCACTGTAGAGCCGAGACGGGTTTCAGAACCTCCTCCCGCGCCGACTACGGTGGAGTCAATATATCACCCCGCTCTCCGATACCTCACCGCGGCTAACAGAGGAATTTTCTCGGAGCGCTTGAGGGAAATAGCTGGTAAGGTGCACTTACCTATAGAAGCTCAAAGGAAGTTGTGGGTACGCTTTGAGAAGGACATCAACGAGGCTATGAAGGACCACTGGTCTCAGTACACCGAAGAGAAGAAGGCTGAGATTCGAGAGGAGTATGAGGCTGCAGGGACTGACGAAGCAGTAGAGGCTATCCTTCGGAAAGCTACCTTTGGTCTTTCTTCGACTAAGTACGTGGAGTTCAAGACGAAGATATACAGATGGGAGGCGCGTCTAGAAGAGGGGGAGCCGCTAGAGACCATTCTAGACGAAGTCCGTGCAGAGAAGATTCCTCAGGACATGCTCCCTGAAGAGTTCCGGGTGAGACCTCTCTCGGAGGAGGAGTACGAGCGGGCTGCTTCTAGAGCTCGTGTAGAAGCCGACTCCCTCTACGAAAGGGAACTCAGGACTATAAAGGACGAAGGAGAGGAAGTTCCTGACGACTTCGTCATCGAGGACGGCGTCTACCTAGACGGGGCTCCAGAGTCTGCAAAGGCTATGACTCCTGCACAGCTCGAGGTAGCTATCCGTGAAGGCAGGCTCTCTGCTGAGGTTATCAGTCAGTTCACTAAAGGCGAGCTCAACGCTGAGGCTCTAGAGGCTAATCCTGTACTTATAGCTGAAACAATGCGTGTGAAGGGAGTCGCAGGTACTTGGGACTCTCACACCCGGATGGTTCACACTAGGGGAGGCTCTATGACTCTTGAAGAGCTCTTAGACCGTCCGGACGCTGGAGAAAGGCTAGATACCGGGGAGTTAGTGCTCAGCATTAAGGGGGACACTACTTATGACATCATCGTCTCCAAGGAGGGGAAGTACTCTATTAAACACAAGACTAAATCCAAGAGGAAAAGAGGCCCTGTGCCTCGCACCTTCGAAGAGATACTCGACCTTATGTACAATAAGGGTTATACCCTCCAGATACGTACCCCGGATGGAGGGTGGTGGCTAACGGACTTAGATAGTGGTGAAACCAAGCGGTACACTAGACGCCAAATGGAGAAGTTCCTCTTCAAGGAACGTGACGTCCCCAACTTCACACCAGAATATGAGGGCCCTGTAGACCCTAACTCCTTTGGTAGGGTTCATCCGGCTCCCACAGACGTGCTTCCGAGGCTGGTAGAAGAAATTCGGGAGCCTTTCTACAGCAGGTGGTGGAAAGGAAGAAAGAGTCGCTTTAATATGTACCAGGACGCTTTTGGTTTCCCCATCGCTGACCTCGCTTACGGGACGGCCGCTAAAGCCCCCATGCCCGGAGAGAAGGCTCCGAAGGCTTTCGAGGACGTCCTTCAAGAGCTCCGAAGGTGGAATAAAGACAGTGTCAGAAAGGTTTACAATATCTTGAGTGTCCTGGAAAGGGGCCGTCACATAGTTCCTCTAGAGTACCTGAGAGCGGGAGAGGACCCTCTCGCGAAGGCCTTGACCTCGAAGCGCTTAGGGATGACTAGGACGGAGCTCAGTGCTGCTTTAGAGGTAGAGAAGTTAGCTCTAGAGGTCCTCGGACCTGACTATAGAAAGGTAATCGCCGAGGATGTTCCTTCTTACCTGTCGGTAGGAGAGGTGTCTCCCGAACTTGCTACTTGGATGCGCAAGTACGGGTTCCGCCCTGAATACGCGATGGACCTCAAGAGCTTCTTGACTAATCTGCTGGCTACGAAGGTCAGATACGATGTACACCCTTACGTAGACCGAATGACAGAGATGATAAAGGAAATAGAGGGTGCTGACCTCAGTAGAGAGACGAAGTCTAGAATACAGAAGGACATCCGTTTCTACCGAGATAGAGCCATCGCAGGAATGCTTGGCGACCGAGAGTACGTTTCGGAAGCCATCCAATCCTTCAACAAGAAGTACGGGTTGGAGCTCACAGGTTCTTGGACCGACCAGCTCCTGAACCTGTATCTCATGAATACATATGCGTCTACCATGCCTATGAGGGTAGGCCTCGTCTTGAGAAACTTCTGTCAACCCTTTCTCACCACGGGACTGTACGTAGGTAACAAGTATCTCGCTATGGGTTATCGACGGGCTCTCACACAAGAAGGTTGGGAATACGCTCGCGACCTCGGAATCATCGACCCGCAGGTAGTTGCTTTCGAAGAGGCGTTGCCTACGAAGAGGGCCGGCTATGAAGAGATTCCCGAGGAGCTGAAACTCTTTAAAGGAGGAGCTCCTCTGCGAGAGAAGGTAGTTCGCAAGCTAGCCGTAGGCGCTCTTAAGGGGAGGGCTGCCACGCGTAAGGTGTACGACTTCGGCATGAAGGCTTACTTCACAGCTGACCGAATGAATCGTGTAGTAGCAGCTAACGCAGGTTACGAAGCCGTGATGGATTTAGGACCTAAGTTTATGAAAGGTGAAATCTCACCTAGAGAGTTCAAGAGGCAAACAGGTATCGTCTTCCTAGAGAAGGCTTCTCAGAATGAAATACTTGCTCCCCTCTTAGATACACGGAACCCCGTAGAGAGTGTTGAGGCCTGTGCAAAGAGGTACTCTTACAACCTGCACGAAGACACTCAGTGGATATACAGAGCGGCAAATGCGCCCTGGGCTATGGAACGTGGAGGTAGATGGGGTCGACTAGCGGGGCAGTTTGGAATCTGGCCTTCCAGTTACATTCAGTTCGCGAAGCGAGGTGTTCGTACGGGAGACCTAACCGCCACTAAAGACTTTCTAGCGAGGATGGCCTTCGCTAACGCCGCTGTCTACCTCATGGGGAAGGAAGTCTTCGGAGTTGACCTCCGGAACTGGATAGTTACAGGACCTCTCACTTACACAGGAGGCCCTATGGTTCAGGCGATCATCTCCGGTATAGAAGTTCTGCAGTCTCTGCATGGAGCTGAGTGGCGGCGTGACTTAGCTTTCAGAGACCTTGAACAAACCGTGGGTGTAACTGTGCCACTGAGAAGCTTTGCAAGAGACGTTGTAAGAGCTCTGAGCGAGGAGGAAGCCGACGAGGCCGTGAAGCGCATCCTCGGTTTGAGGCCAATAGAGAAATGAAGAAGTATGTTGTTGCAGGCCTTATCCTTTGTGTCCTCTCCTTCGCTTTAGGAGCTTGGCTTTTTAATGGCAACAAGCGCGTTGCTTACTGGAAAGGTCGCTCCGAACAAACTCTTCAAGACTTGACACGAGTGGAGAAGGAGTTCGAAGAAGAGAAGGAACGGGACGAGAGGTTACAGAAGGCGAAAGACGAAAGGATTGCGGAACTCGAGGAGGAGGTAGCTGAGGTTGACGAGAGAATCGTTTATGTAGAGAGAGATATCGTGGTTACTCGGGAGATGCTAATCGCCTCCGGCCTTTACCAAGGCTTAGTAAAGGAGCTTGACGAGAAGTGGGCAGAAAAGTACGCTACGCTAGAAGAAAAGGTTATTAAGAAAGATGCGATTATTAAAGAGTGGGAAGAGAAGTTCGACTCCAAGGTTAAGCTTGAGTTGGAAGGTTGGATAGCCAAGGACATTCAGAAGCAGGCGGTTATCGAGGGCCTACAGAAGAGATGCACTGCGTATGAACGTCAAGTCAAAGGGCTTAGCCTCAAGGGGACTATCTGGAAGTGGGTTGCCATAGTGGGGGGTGTAAAGATAACTTACGACTTCGTTAGAGGGAGAACATAATGGAACTTGGAAACTTTGGCTCGGAAGGAGTTGTAGTTCTTGGGTCAGCTTGGATTATTAAGGACCTCATCGTTCCGCTGTTTAAAAAGGTAATCATTCCGTGGTGGGCTCACAAGATTCTGAAGAAGGAGAGAGCGAATCCTAACAACACTTTTAGGAAGCTCAATCCGAACTCCATTACGTTGGCCGAGGTAGTCACCTCTCTTAAGAAGCACGAAGAGATGGACGAGAAGCGAACGGACAGGATAGTAGAACAGATTGAGAAGCTCAGGGAGAAGGTAGCAAAGCATGGGGAGCAGTTAGCGGTATTGGAGTCCCGTTCGCAATAGCTTCGACGACTCCCATTATCCTTTGTTTATCCTCGGACGATTTGTCCGGCAAGATTTCATTGAGGGGGGTTACACAACTGAAGGTGTGAAACTCATCTTCTCCTATTCTATGAAAAGAAACCTCCACGAAGTGCCTGACTTCTCCCTTCCTGTGATGGACGATACTCCTGCTTACGCCTTGCAAGCGAGCGAGGCCTCCATCCTTCATCCTGTAAATCTTTCCGATTTGTAAGTTCATTTCTTCCTCCTCACGACAACAACACTGGAGGGGTTCCCTTAACATAGCACTTGAAGCCCTCCCTCGAGATTACTATGCGGTACGGGGGAGCCTGCTTGTGAGAGGCGTTGATTACGACTTGCGAGGGCGTCCCAGGTATAACTACCCCCGATTGTGATATTCCTATCTTACGCAAGGGAACTTGTCCCAGCATGAAGACGATGCCATTGAAGGTCGGCTGCTGAACTATAACAGTTCTGAAGGCCTCAGTCCTATCCTTCCACCCCTCCTTTTTTACTTTCGGTTTTCCTACTTTGTTCATATTTCCTCCTCAACTGAGCACGTAACTTCCGACAGTACTGTTCTGTGTAACCAGTTAGCACTGCCAATTGAGCCGTGTCCATCTTATACGCGTCCTCGGGGAGGTCGTCCCGAGGAATTCGAGGGTAAGAGCCTCCCCGAGAGCGTATCTCTATGTTACACGATAATAGCTTCTTGCGGAGGGCGTCCTTGGAAACACCGAGGTGCCTGGCTAAAGCTTGGAGAGATAACTGAGAGTACATCCTCTGAAGCTCTCCGCAGACGTCCTCCGTCTTGAGTATCAAGTCCCAGTATATCATGCTAACACCAACCTGCACTTGTCTGCTATCATCATCGCAAAGTTGGCAACGTCGACGCACTCGCGTAGCATGTCGTCGAAAGCGCCTCTAGTCTCCTCGAGGTCGAGGTCGGGTTTGTAAGCATGCTGCATAGCTTCTAGGAGCTCCTCTACTTCGTCCATCATCCGCGCCATGAGCTCTTTATTGTGAGTGCGCAACCAGCCGGTTTTGTCTGCCATGCGCTGGTCGAGTTTCTTTTGCATCTGGTGGGCGAACCACATCACTTCACTTCTCATCTTGCACCTTCCATTTTCTGAACAGGAACCTGAAACCGATTTTGATGAACCACCAGCACATACTCCACTTCCAGGACCTTGCTTCTACAAAGAACAGGGCAGGTGCTCTTATCTCCCAGACGAAGCAGTCCCCCTTGAGGTCTCTATAAGTAGTGATTGTAGGCTCTCTCATTTCTTCACCTCTTCCTTAGCGTAGTGCAAGTCTCTGACATTCGTGACCATATCAAAGCCTGAGCCTTGGAAGCTAAGACCATATCTTCGCGCAAGGTTTTCAATACGTCTGTCGAAGTCTTTTGAGATAGGGCCAGCGTTCGGGTATTCGGTTTGGTAGTAGACTTTCAGGTCTTTCACTCTTCCACCTCCTTTGCTAGGAGTTCCTCTTCTAGGTAGAAGAGGACGTGCTTGTCGTCTAGCCAGGTGTCTACCGAATAGTGCCACGGGAGGTAGACCTTGTCCCCCACCCCGACTTCTGTAACCTCCGGACCGATAGCCAAGACGACTCCCGTCCATGCGAGCTTGCGCGCACGCTCCGGGG
>Ga0209427_10001245_pt1 | contig 29026 bp, 30 predicted proteins | sample DeeMarSWOR136_30_FD_187465 | JGI IMG/M metagenome (GOLD analysis project Ga0209427, IMG submission 187465) | Marine sediment microbial communities from White Oak River estuary, North Carolina - WOR-1-36_30 (SPAdes) (version 2) | ecosystem: Environmental > Aquatic > Marine > Intertidal zone >...
AGGGAAGCCGCAAAAGCGTGATGAGTCCTCTGGCAAGCTTTGGGGTCATCCTAACATTTTCCTCTCCATGATAAGTTCTTTCAAGGTGTCTTTAAGGCTTATTCTTGGACGCCATTTCAAGGTTCTTTTCACTTTGCTTATATCAAACCAGATAGTTTTGATGTCGCCTTGCCAAGGGATGTTGGTAGGTTTTATAACTGTTTTTTCAGATAAACCGAGGATTTTAAGGATTACTTTTGCGAGGTCTATAATGCTGGTTGTTTTTCCGAATCCTATATTGAAGGTTTCTCCTAGTGCAGCGTCGCTTGTAGCGGCGAGGATTAAAGCTTCTAGAACGTCGTAGACGTGAACGAAATCGCGGGATTGCATTCCGCTTCCAATGATTTCCAATTGTTCGGGGTTTCTACTGATTTTATTCAGGAAGTCTTCGATGACGCCGTGGCATTTTGGTCCGTATACGTTGGCGAATCTTAGAATGGTTATGTCAAGTCCGTACTGTTTTGTGTACATGTTGCAGTATTGTTCGCCGACTACCTTGGATAAGCCGTAACAGGAGTCTGGGCTGAAACCGTTAGTTTCGGGTGTGGGCAGTGTGGTGGTGTTCCCGTACACTGCGGCGCTTGAGGCAAAAACTACTCTAGCGTCGTCTTTACGTGCTTTTTCAAGAACGTTTAATGTGCCCCGAGCGTTGGTTTCGAAGTCGTCTATTGGGTTCTCCATTGAGTATGGAACTACGACTTGAGCAGCTAAATGGTAGATTAGGTCAGTTTTTTCTTGGGAGCAGAGTTTCTTGAGGCTAAGAATGTCTGCTTTCACGAAATGGACTTTTGGCAGGTGCTTGACGTTTTCCACTTTTCCGCTTGACAAGTTGTCGTATATGGTTAGGTTGGCGGTGAAATTTGACAGCTTTCTGCAGAGGTGGGATCCTATGAAGCCTGCACCACCAGTCACTAATACTTTTTTTCCATCAAGTTGACCCATGAAATTCACGACAAAGTCTATATCCTTATTTGGTTGAGTTAGGCTATATGTTCGAAGATGAAGGCTATAAAAACTTTTAGGGATTTACTGACTTTACTCCCTACAATTCCATTGGGAAAAACTGACGATTTTGCGGTGACTTCAGCTAAGGCTGTTTTCCTTTTCCCAGTCATAGACGTGTTTATTGGCGTTGTTGGAAAATGCACGGTGGCTTTGGTGTTTGTGGCGGGTGTGTTACTGTTATGAGAGTTCCTACGTTGATAATGGCTGGCGGCAAAGGGAAAAGAATGGGCTTGACAGTTGAGAAACCGCTGTTGCCTTTTCTTGGCAAGTCGTTGATTGACTGGGTTGTGGAAGCTGTTACTTCGGCTGAGAAGGTTTCAGAGTTTTATGTGGTGACGAGCGAGAACACACCTGAAACGGAGAGGTGTTGCAGGAGCAAGGGATGGAAGTTTCTGCGAACTGATGCGAAGGGCTATCATGATGATTTGAAGCAAGCGGTCCATAACGCTGGCTTAGCTGGTGCGGTGTTGACGATTCCCGCAGATTTGCCAGCGGTAACTGGACAGTTCTTGGACAAGGTCGTAAGCGCGTTTGAAGTTTGCGGAAAAGATTTTTTGGCGGTTTTCGTTCCGATAAAAGCGCGTGAGGACTTGGAGCTTTCCGTTTCTTCCACGGACGAGTACAAAGGTGTTTGGTACGCGGTTTCCGGAGTTAACATCGTGAACGGCGCGAGAATTCATGAAGAGGGAAAAATCGAAACAAGCGCCATAATAACTGAAGAAACAGAAGTTCTTCTTAATATTAACACGCTTAAGGACTTGGAGATTGCTGAGAAAATTATGAGGAAGCAAGGAAAATGAGTAATTGACAGTTATGCTCTCGGAGACTATAGCCCTCCCTTATTTAAAGCGTGAATCGCGGTTGTTTTGGCTGTGAAAGGCGCTAATACGAGTAGCCCTCTCTCTGGGTTAAACAGAGTTATTCTCGTTTAATTCTTTCAACCATATGGGGTGTTACTTAGGTGACTTGGTCCTTTACAATACTCAATATTGAATTCCACAATTCCTTGGTTTTTCGTGAATCCTGTTGTCTGGAGAAGTGAAAGCATACCACACCTAGTTCTTTGCATTTGGAGATGTTCCTCACAGAGTCATCTACCAGTAAAACTTGATTAGGGCAAACACCTGACTTCTCGAGTACGTGGGTGACCTGCGCCTTTTTGCTTGGATACCTTTCTCTAGTTACTACGTCCTTAAAGTAAAATGCTAGGTCATGTTTACTGAGAAACTTTTTTACTAGAAGAACGCTTTGCATTGACACTATATACATCTCAACATCCCTTTCGGAAAGCTCTTGCAGAAATTCCCTAATAAACGGTGTGAGCTTTGCGTCCTTTAGCGCTTCCAGTTCGAGTTGCTCTATTCGCTTGCTAACCGTTTGAAAAATTGGCTTCCCATATTTAGCTTCGTAGAAGGTTAGCAGGCTTTTTATCTCGTAACCAACTATGGTGGATGTCAAGCGTATCGCTGCGTGCCAGTCGATGTTTAGGTTGGTAACCACACCGTCAAAGTCAAGCGCAATTACCTTAACCTTGTTCGAGTTTACACTATTTTCCATGTAGTTTTATCACACTCAAGAATTACACCAGCATCTATTTGTCTCACAAGGTAATGGTTTGCTGGAAATAGGTTGAAAGCGGGTAAGTCCCCATCTGAACTTCCATTTAAACCTAACATAAGGTACTGGTAGGCTATGTTTAACTCGGGCTTGTTTAACGCTTTAGCAAAAGCGTATCCCCACAGTGGAGCTGTTGTGTGCCATTTTCCATCTACTTCTGTTACCACAGGATTTCCGCTGGCATCTTCTTTGGCATCTACTGAAAAGAAGCCATGCGGCTCCTTATCCAATGCTTTAATTGCTTCTACGCTGACTTGATTCATGTTTTCGTCTTCCACAGTTCTTGCCACGGTTGGTGTGCCCGTGATTCCTGATAACGAAATGTGCTTCAAAATGTATTGCAGTCGCTCCCTTGAATAAGAAGTAATCAGCCGCCCTCTGAACCACACCGAATCAAATGCCAAGTCCCTACCCGGCAAGTATTCTTGAAGTATAAAGTCGTCTATTATGGCTCGGTTCTGAAGCGCATTTAACTCTACCCAATGTTTAGCCTGCTCCGCGGTATCAACTTTCAAGCCTAATCTCCCCCCAGCACCGCGTTTGGCTCTAATCCAGAGGGGACTGTTAACTTTCGAAAAAACGCTGTCTACATCGTCGAGGGAACTTATCGAGAAGGTTTCAGGTACAGAAACATTATTCTTGGAAAGCGCAGTGTAGATTTCAAGCTTGTCGGGCATTATTGAAGTGGCTCTGGGCAAATAAGTCTCAACTTTCGCATTTTTAAACAAAGCAGCATTTTCAGAAACAACTCGCGCTTCACTGCTGGGATGAGGATGCAAAAACTTGGCGCAGTATTTTTTAACAAGCTTAAGAAGCATGGGCACAAAATCTCGGTCGTCGTGCCTAGGCGAAACGAATCGGGCGTCTGCTTGCAGGAAATTAAGGAAGTGAGGGTTATGGTCGGTACATACCAAAAACAGGTTTATGTGCTTCTGTGCTTCCGCCAGTCTTAATGCTCTAACAAAGTTAATTCCCCCGCTTCCGCCAGCTCCAGTAATTACCATATTTAATATGTCAACCATGTCTTTCACCAACATTCAATGTTTACTCTGCCTCTGCACAAGTTCAAAGGCATCTATACCCTTTAAAAAAGTTACATGCGAGCTGGAATCTAGTTTCTCTATCAAATCTGGGTAAACACGACCTCCCTTCATCATAACTGCATTGTCGTGCCACAGCAACGTCATGATTTGGACACCTGTATCAAACAGTTTTTCCATTGTATTGAGAAGAAATTTAATCACTGTTTTTTCTGTAAGACCCATGTATGTAAAAAGGTAAGCGTCCATGAACGTTATCGGAAAAACCACCACGCCGTTTTTAAAAATAAAGCCCGAGTTTCTTGGATTCACCTTTTCTTTTTCAAAAGTGAGCGATGAATCATATTTAATTTTGGCTCCAGCTAAGTTTGAGAAGGTGTTTGCAGAAACTCTCAGGTAATGCACTCTCGACCCGAACACGGGCTTTCCCATGGTTCTTTCAAGCGCCTCCTTTTCTGAAACGACCTCTTCGACGGTTGAAGTGTCGTTTGCATGTAAGCCCACTTCCCAACCGTTTTTCACAAGCGCCTTTATTGTATCCGAGTATTGTTGAACTTGACTTCCGTCGTCGTATTCAGGTCTAAAGAAAAATGTAGAACGGATGCCAAGTCGCTCCTCAATTTCCGTTATAGCCTGAACACCATAATACGGATTAAAACCTTCACTCACAACCCTCCTTATTACGCCTTGATCAAATCTCTTTCGCCTAGCCAAAATGTGGGCGACTCCAGGACCATTCCGGGGCCAGTCGACGTCATGTGTTAAAATTAGGGCGCGCACACCATCAGGTAACAACGGCGAACACATTCCAAAGTGAGCCTCCTACTCCTTTACCGATTAGTTCTTACACTTAATAAAGAAAATGCGTGTCCGTAACCGCTCGGCACATAAAAGGGAGATTTCAATGCGTGCTTTTCAAGTATTAAAAAAATTCACAACCGTTTTCGCATCGAAAACGGAAAAATTTGCGTTCTTCAACATTCGACCGATTTTCGGTATCAACCCTGCTGCGTCCGTCCCCAGCTTGCATGTTAAAGCGTGTTCAAGCACCCCTAAAGATTCCACGTCGATAACATCACGCTCTAGCTTCGCGTGTTTCAGTGTCACGTTTATCTCGTGAAGAGATGACCCAAGAACCAATAGCCTGTCCAATAGAGATTCCCTCCAAACCACGTATTTTCTAACTTGTCCACTTGACAGTTCGGCGTCTATGCGGTTTTCCTCTTCGTTCAGGCCAGTGACCTTCACGCTTATGGGTAAACCTTCGCAGAGACCGAAAAGCTCAGAAATGTTACTCAAAGCATTTTCCCTTCCATTCACAAGCTGAGCCTGTAAACGACGCAAAGCTATGGTTGCATGGACGATTTTCGGCTGGAAAACTCCCACATCTACCGATAGTTCTTCATCATTTTTTCCAAGATTCTTAATGTAGCCTTTCAACGTTGAAAATTTTTTTATGTTCCCAAAATTGATTGGGCGGACACCTACCTCTTTAATGAGATAGTTTGTCGCTATCTCTTCATCTTCTCCTGAAATTGAGATTTGAGCCCATCTGTCAGCGATTGTGCCCAGAACTTTTATTTCTACTTCCAATCCATTGAATGAAAATTTTAAGGCTTTAGCGATTTGTTTCAGCTGGGTATCGTTATTAATTTTTGCCAGTAACATCAAATCAGTCATGGGTCGCCACCAATAAGAGCTGTTATTTCCTCGTAAAGTTTTCGAACTCTTTCAGCCGCTTCGCATTTCAGTTCTCCACAAAGCTTCTCTATTGTTGCATCTATTGGCGCTCGCTTCGAGTTTTGAATCAGCTTATCAGCGTACGAAACCACTTTCTCCTCAAGCGTAATCGGAACATAAACGTCTTCTGACCATCCTAATTCTTCCGCTTCGCTGGCGGTTATCCCGCCTCCAACATGCCTTTTTATTATCGAAACCACAGCGTCAGGTAACCCTGCCGACTTTGCGATTTCAGCTCCGACAACCGCGTGATGAATCGTATGAGTTTTTGAGCGGCCGATGTCATGAAGAAGCGCACCTATTTCCACAAGCTCGGTATCAACTTTCAAGCCTTTTTCCTTGAGAATGTCCGCAGCTTCTAACGCAAGTTTTGTAACTGCCTTGCAATGGCTTATGACTTTGGCGGAGCATTGGTTTTCACGGAGAAGTTGCAACGCTTGTTCCCTTGATGGAAGCGTTTCACTCACCCAGTTCCTTCCTTAACTGTTCAACTTTCTCCGATAATCTTTGAACAAAATTACTATTTTCACAATGCGACAAAGGTTCGCCGCAGGTGGAACATTGGAAAACCAGCTCTACAGCGTCTTCAAACGGGATCCGTTTGCATCCTGGTGTATTACAATAATAAAAATCATGAGTCTTCTCATATTCTAGTCGAACATTCAGTTTCTCAAGAACTCTGCGTTTCTGGCTTAGAATAAACCCTTCAAGTTGATTTGGCTGGAGTTTCCAATGGAATATGAACCATCCAGTTTTTGGGTCACGAGTTCTTCTTAAACTTACGAGAGAATGATCGTAAAGCTTGTAAAGTATCTTGCGGACTAAATTTAATCGAATACCTGTTTTGCTAGCGATTTCGTCATCTGTTATTTCATCTACGCTTTTTATAAACTCAATCAGCTTCACCGCTTCTTCTTCGCCCATTGCAGTCGCAACTTTCATTAATGTTGCATCATCAATAGTTGATAACATGCTCTCCTTTCCTTTCATCCATAATAATTAACGGCAGCGCTACAATAAAACTCTTATTCACGCTTTAGCTAAAATCAACATTAAACTCCTGTTTTCTTGCCTCTTTCTTGAGGCTCTATCTTTATTTTCGCTTTTTTAAAAACTCTCGCTAATTCTTTCCCTTCAAAGAATCGGTCCAAAAAGACCGCAAGAGCTGCACATTCGGAGTGCGGTTGATTCCCTATTGACACGTTAAAGTCGGACACGTCTTTTGAAAAAAACTCTCTAGGGACTTTCTGGCTTCCAATAATCAACAGAACATTTTTTTCCGAACTTCTAATTCTGTCTAGAACATGGCTTGTTTGTATGTTTTCTCCATAAACCGTTAAATGTACAACGATCCCGCCTCTAGCCTTCCAGCTTCTCACGACGCTTTCCCATGTTGTACCCATTTCAAAAAAGAACTTTCCACCCCAATTTCCTGTAACCTTTTCCACAGTTACTTGGATTTTCTTGTCTATTATATCGGAAAGAAGGAATCCTGAAGCGCCTAATGCTCGCGCTGTTAGGGCAGCGTGGCTTGTGAGCCTTGCGTCTCTTTGCGGCCTGTGTCCCCACCTCAGTACGACGATTTCCTGCGTGTGTTTCTCCTTTTTATTGGACTTCGTGGATTGTTTCAAATTTCCCATCTAATTCTTCAACTCGTTTTCTCACTTTTTCCGTGAAAAGGGGGTTTGCCTCAAAAACGACTTTCACAGAGTTGCTCATGAACTTTACCTCCTGTACATCTGTCCTTTCATGAACCCAAGACATGAACGGCATAGTTTCGTTAGTTAATGGAACAGAGAACAACGCTTGAACGTAATTTTCGAGTTTTTCCAGTATTTCCAGTTTAAGCAGTTCAAGGTTTGTGTGATGTAGCGCCGATAACAAAATAGGATTCTTCACTTTCGCTTTTAATGCTTCAAGCTTTTGTTCTGTTGCTGTTTCATTTAGCAAATCACTTTTGTTAAGCACAGATATAATCGGTATGCCTGATGCTCCTATACAGTCTATTGTTTCCAAGCAGATGCTGTTTTTCTTTTCGATTCTTTCTACGGGTTCACTTGCGTCTAACACTAACAATATGAGGTCGGAGTAGATGGTTTCTTCAAGGGTTGAATGGAAAGCTTCTATTAACGTTAAAGGCAAGCGGTCTATGAAGCCAACAGTGTCTGTTAAAAGAAACTTCCTCTTTGAGATTTCCACAAGCCGCGTGGTGGTTGAAAGCGTCGTAAACAGCGCCGAGTCCACTCGGGTTCTTTCTTCAGTCAAAGCGTTAAACAACGAACTTTTTCCAGCGCTTGTATATCCAGCCAAAGAAATAGCGAAAAACCCCAATTCAACTCTTCTTTCCCTATGTAAAAGCCGTTTCTCTCGAATTTTTCTGAGTTTCCTTCGGATAGTGTGCACCTGCCTTTTCACGGCGTCATAATAAACGTCTGCTTCGTAGGCTCCGAGCCCCATAAATCCAGGCTGCTCTCTCAACTTAGCTAATCTTACGCGTTCTTTCGCGTGGGTGAGTTCATACCGCAACGTCGCCAGTTGAATCTGCAGTTTAGCTTCCGTAGTCGTAGCCCTTTTCGTGAAAATCTCAAGTATTAACTTAAAGCGGTCAACGGCTTCTATACCAGTGGCTTTTGCTAGGTTGTAGGATTGAACCGACTTCAAGGGATTGTCAAAGAGAAGTTTTTCAGCGCCCGTTTCCTTGACAAGCGCAGCAAGCTCCTCCACTTTTCCAGCGCCTATTTGATAGCGAGCATCAGGTTCCCTGACTTGCTCTATGGTTGCGACAACAGTGTATTCAGCGGCTTCCGCGAGTCTTTCGAGTTCTTCTAAACTTGATTTTTCGTGGTTTAGTCGTCGCTGCACTATGATTGCTTTCGTTCTGTGGGCTCCTCCCCGCCTTTCTTGTTCAGCTGAATCAGGTCTCCTAAAGTTGTTTCCCGGTTTGGTGACTTAGGAAACCCTTGTGAAATTTTTTCTTCTTCTATAGGAACAAGCAGTTCAATTTTCAAAGCATGCTCAAGCTTTGTGACAAGAATGTTGTTAGGCGTCATTTTTCCAGTCTCAAGTTTGCTCAAAACAGACGCTTTTTCGTTTATTTTTTTGCCAAGTTCTTCGTGGGAAAGACCCAATTTTTCTCGCGCCTGTCGGATTTTAGAATCGTAATCTTCCACTATTTCTTGAGTGATGTCTACTTTGGCTTGCGCAATCTTCTTTTTCTTAACGAAAGGAACAGGCGTTAACGGTTTCTTCGGAGTTCTTTGCCCGAACTCCATCTCTTCTTCTCTGATTATTTTTCCATATTTTGAACATTCAATGCATACTGTTAGCTTGGCGCCTTCGATTACGGCTCTAATTGGGTCACCGTGGATTTTGCGTCCGCAGACTTCGCATCGCAATGATTATTTCACCTACGTTGTCTTTATTATACGGTAGTGTTTATAGTTGTCGAATCAGAATGCCACCCGCTGGTGAAAATACGTGGAAAACGCGTTAAGCCGGATCAGAAGAATTGCTGACTTCCAACTCGGAAAAGGCGTAGGTGTTAGACTGTTTCCAGAAAACGTGAACATCATATACTCGAAAGCTACTTGCAGAATACGTTACGTGTATTTCAATGGTGAGAGGCTTGCAACCCTCCGCCCCACTGACGGCTTGTTTTCCCTAAGCATCACCGCTGCTCGGCTTGTAGCTGAAAACCCGGATTTCGCCAGATGCTTTGTCACAGTACAAAATGACGTTTCAGAGTTTATAGCTGACGGTGGCGACGTGTTTGCGGCGCACGTTGTCAACGTTGATGAGGAAATCCACGCTAAGGACGAAGTCATCGTTGTCGACGAGAATAAACGCGTTTTGGCGGTTGGACGCGCCTTATTGTCAAGTATGGAGATGAAGGCGTTTAAAACGGGTGTTGCCGTTAAAGTTAGGCACGGATGCGCAAAGGAAAGTTAAGTATATGAAGGTCTACTGCAGAATATTTGGTGGAAGCGAACTCTTATGCACAGACGCATGAATCCCCGGGAACAAAGGCGTATGATGCAGCGAATGGGCATGAACATGGACGCTGTGTCTGATGTTGAGCAAGTCATCATAAAAACCAGCAGCAAAGAAATAACAATAGAAGAACCTGAAGTGACTATTCTTGAAATGCAAGGACAAAAAATCTTTCAGGTTATCGGCGGAAAAGTCGCGGAGAAAGCACTTGAACGTACCGCTCCCAGTGCTACTAAACTTGTCGTGTCTGAGGCAGATGTGCAGCTCGTGGCTGACCAGACGGGCAAAAGCGTAGAAGAAGCAAGAGAAGCCTTGGAAGAATGTGACGGCGACTTGGCTAAGGCGATATTACTGCTTCAGTAATGAAGTGGCTAATAGTCTGTTGATGAAGGCAAAAGTAAAGCGGATTAGACTATATTTCTGATAAACCGAACTAATCAGTTTTCTTGGAATTATTCAGTGATAAGAGTTGTTTGAGGTCTTTTTTCATCAGGTTTATCCAGCCTTGCTCAAAATGGAAGGAAGCATTATCGCTGATTACTCTGATTCTGCAGTTTCCTTTACAATCAGACTCTTTTTCAGGAATTCTTCCGCACTTCATTTTGCATAAATCGTTAACATATTGATTTATCCGTAAATACAGCCTTTCTGGCTTGAACTTTGGCATATATCCCTCCGAGATTCTCTGGATATCCTTTTCCATCAATTCTTGCTTTGCAGCATCTGTGAACCTTTTGCCGAAAAGAAAACCTTTATCGTAATCTTCACGTTCCATTTCTTCCATCATTTTTCTAACAGCGTCTATTCCAACAAATCCAGATTTCGACTTTGGTTCAACTATTCGTAACAGAACTTTTTCCTTTGATGCCGTATCCAAGGCGATTATATCTATTCCTTCATCCCATTTTTCCCTTTCCTCGCAACTGTAGTTCCGCATAGCCATGAATAATTCGGCTTCATCTTGAATGCCTATCTTTACTCCCCCTTTTTTCTATGATTCAATAGACGACAAATCAAAATCTAACTACTCCTAATTATCCAAAACTTTCCAATAACTCCTTATACATTCTCATCATAGTTAATATATCCTTCTATAAACAACAAACGAAAAAGGTGCTTGATGTAATTCGAAAATTATCCTAAAGTAAACGGCTGAATGAAATAAGCGCGCGCTTCATAGTCTTTGACGTTCTGCGAGGTATTATGCAATAAGCAGAACAACTTGCAAAAACCATATTCCTTGTGTATGGAATAACAGTTCTGGACGATGTACTTTTGGTGGTGTGTAGATTTGCCGTTTAAAAAACTTTGCCTTAAGGTTGGAGTATCTTTATGAAGTTGTTTATAAAAGCGTTCTTAACTGTTCGATTTTTAGAACTGATTTGAGCTCTCGAGAGCCTCTCTTTTTTTTGTAGACCATGGCTGTAAAAGTTGTAGCTAACAGGATTATAACAGCAATGTATGACACCACCAATAATTCGTGTCCATTTACAGCTTCTGGATTGTCTTCGGGCAGTGTTTTAACTGGTCCGTCAAGAGTTTCCACCTTCAAATTTCTGAAGGCTACAGCTCTGTCTATGTTGTTTGCTATCAACATTACTAATTCGCTGGTTTTTTTCGCGTCGTCTGTGGCGGATGTTCTTTCCAGCATAGTGCCATTGGCATCGTATACTTCAGCGGTTACTTCGTCTTCCGATATTCTTGCTACGACCTTATACCACGTGTTTTCTCTTATAATCGCAGATGCGTTCACGAAAATTGTCTCATTTCCACTAAGCTGGTTTATTTGAGCCATGTCCAAATTATCCATTCCTCTAACGCTTACACTGTAATTATCTCCGATATCATTTCGCAAGACAAAACCGAACTTGTTATTCATTGTTAAGTCAAAATTTTCGGGTAATCTTACTAGATTCATACCTTCTGGCACATTCACGGGTATTGTTGTTGTTCTTTCAGGTATCTGCCTTGTTACCCAATAACCTCTAAATCTCACTAGTTGTTCGCTTGCTGGTATTGTTATTTTTTGCGTTTGAATACTCGATACATTCTGCTTATCTCTCAGTATAATGAATTCGCCGGAAAGCAAGACTCCTGTTCCCGATAATTGAATATCGAGAAATTCTTCAATACCTCGATTAACACGAAGTTCATTAGAGGCAATGTGTGTTGGACTGTAAGTGTAGTAATAACCAGATCCCCCAAACGGAATTAAGGATTGGTGAAACCCTCTAAAGACTGTAAGCGTATCGCTGTCTACGCCAGCGTATTCTGAATTACCGCTCCAGCTTGTTCTGATATAATATGTGCCTGTTGAGTTGAGGTTCCAACCAAAAGTGTAATTTCCCCAACTGTCTGTTTCTGTTTTGCATGCGTTGTAGGCAATTCCGTTTTGACTGAAGTACACGGTGATGGTTTCGTTGGGATAGGCAGGTGAAATTGAACCTGAAATTGTCAGTGCCCACTCGTTATGGCTGATGTTTACGAGGTCTGAGGAAAAAGCGCGCGCGTTTATGGATATAGAAGATGAGTTCAACGGGCTATCCAGTTTTGATGAAACACATGCTGGTGACGATTCTTCACTGTTTTCTAGGGAAATAACCGACGGATTTGTGTCCTTCAGTAGGGGTGGTACGTCGCCGACTTTCCATTCCATTGCGGGAGTGCATTCAGCTATCCAGTATTTCTTACCACCAAACTCATAACCAGTGGGCGATAGCCACCACCATGAGCCATGCGGTTCGTAAGCTAGGTGAACTCCGACGTTGATGTGGTGTACCTCTTTGTGGTAAAGTAAGACAACGTCTAAACCGCCAGCTTTCATGATTGAAGCGGCAAGCAATGACAGCGTATCACATTTTCCTGAGTTTTCTACAAGAGTTTCAACAGGATATTTTACGTCTCCGTTGGTGTATGGAATCTGATGAATCAGTTGCAACACTGTATTAGCGAATGCTTCATAGCTACGGGTTTTATCGCGTGTAATGTTCCAGATGTTTTCCGCGACAGATTCGAACGCGTCTGGAGTTACAAATGTAGCGTACTCTCTGTCGGCTCGGATACTGTGGGTTTTGTCGCTGTAGTAATCGTAGAGGGAAGATGGCACAGAAACATATAATTCGTGACTGGAAAGTCCAAATTGAACTTCCGAACTTAAAGTTCGGTCGTAATTGCCTGCAAAAGTAACTTGTGTGACTAAAATTGATGACAAGATGTTTATCAGCAGGATGCCTATCTTCCAATACATAGCACGCATTCAGAATCCACGGTGCAATATCTCTCGTGGAGGTTATTTAATGTTTCATTAATGTTTTCCTCAAGCGCCCGCTAAATGTTATTGAAGGTGAATTTGGGTTTTCTATTGAAATTGAAGACCCTGCAATTTTTGCGATAGCAAGAGAAGATAATGAAACAAAAGACCAGAAGGAAGAAGAACACAGGCTTTCCTATGTGGCTGTCACTAGAGCAAAAGAAGATCTCTATATCTATACTCGTCAAAGATAAAATTCTGAATTTCTGAGAGAAATAGCTGACTACACCAAACCAGTTACTTTTTAGCGCGGATAAATCAGGTTCAGATTATTTTAAGCTGAGAGGGATTTGTTGCAGATTGGTGATTTTTCTCGTTTCTCAACGAAGACTTTAAATTTGATGTTTGGCACAATTGTATCAATTGAAAAAAGAAGAAACTATCTCACAGGAATTAAAACTAAGCTTTAAACTGTAGAGTTAATGTAATTTCTATTTTCAATTTCAATCAGAGCTAGGAGAGGTGATTTGACACGTCACAAAAAAGAATGTTTGAAATTAATTGCGATGACTGCGGCAAAAAAGCCACAGTGCCTTTCGAGCCTAAAGCAGGCAAGCCTGTTTACTGTGGCACATGCTTCTCAAAACACGTTTCAGAGAGACGAGGACGTTCTGCTCTGAAATTCAGTTTTAACCCGAAAAATGCATGGGCAAGACGAGGATGCAATTTTAAAGGAAAGAAAGAGGAAGAACCAACTAGCATTTTCCAAAAATAATAGCGTGGACAAATAGAAAGAAGCTATTCTTGTAGCAAGCCCGCTACAAAAAAGTGTTTTTAGGATCAGTTATTTTTATACGTTTGAAAACAGAAGTCAGAAACTAACTGCCATGCAATCCGAAAAACAAAAGCAGGCCACCAACAATCAGTGATGTAAGAGCTATTGCCATTCCGAAAATGTATGTGTTGAATCTTGAAAGAAAACCGAAATCAAAGCTGTCGAATGCTCCCATTGCGGTTAAAATCGCTATAAAAATACCAGCCAATATGAAAATAACTGCTATAGCCAAGACTGTGACACTGCTGAATTGATTACTCGCCAACCGCTTCTGCTTTAACATATTTTTAATCCACTGTTGTAGAGAATCAATCAGTTTTGCTCAATAATTACCGCTCAAAAAGCTCTTAATAAAATTCTGAATTTGGGCTCTAAATTCCTGATACTTGACTCTCGGGGTTCAGCTAATTCTATATATTAGATTCCCCATTAACTTCATAGGGGCTCAGATGGTAGTTCAAAATTCTGACGTTGCAGTAGCTGGTCATTTTGCTATAGATACCATTCGTCTGCCGAGCCGTTCTAGCCCTTTCGTCGTTTTGGGTGGGTCCGTAACTTATGTTTCTTTCGTGGCAAAACGTTTGGATGCCGTGGTTTCAATAATTTCCAAGGTTGGCGGGGATTTCCCTGAGGCTTACATTTGGCTGCTTCGGGAAGAAGGCATCGACCTCTCCAGCGTCGCTAAGCTTGCGAACAAACAGACCACTCATTTTGAACTAGGGTACAGCAATGACTTGTCAAACAGAACTTTGAAACTGACAAGCAAGGCACCTCGAATAAATGTGAACAACCTGCCGCGTTCTCTGCAAGCCAAAGCAGTTCACATTGCACCTATCGCGGGCGAAATTTCATATAACGTGGTGAAAAAATTGAAGAGTTGCGCTGAAGTTTTATCACTTGACCCTCAAGGTTTGCTGCGACGCTTTGATAAAACTGGAAACGTTACACAGCGCTCTAAGGTTGACAAGCGCCTGTTCAGTCTCGTCAATGTTTACAAGTCTTCTTTGGATGAAATTACTGCTCTCACGGGACAACCTGATTTAACTTCTGCAATAAACGCGGTCCATGATTTCGGAGTTGAAACTGTCATCGTCACTTTGGGCGCTAAAGGCGCTGTGCTCTCGGTGGAGAAAACGGTCTACAACATTCCCCCGTGTAGTTCCAGAGTGTTTGTTGATCCTACTGGTGCTGGGGACGCTTTCATAGGCGGCTTTTTAACCGAGTACACCCGCCAAAAAGACTCTTTATGGTGTGCATGCGTGGGCTCAGCCGCTGCTTCGCTGGTTATCGAAGGAATTGGTCCAACATTTTTCGGAGAAAAAGAAGAAATTTATGAGAGAGCCCGCTTTGTCTATGAAAAAGAAATTAAGCCATAACGCGTATTGTACTGCGTAAAACTATATGAGGCGAGGAACAATTGGGACGCATAGATAAAGGAGTCAAGTGCAGCGTTTCCGGCTGTAGCATGGAAGCTGTACGTTCACTATCAACTGGAAAAGCCAAGTCTGCCGGGTTAAATGTTGGCAGCAACGAAAAACGTGTTTACGTTTGCAAGGAACACTACAAGGAATTTAAGAAGAAGACTAAAAAGGACAAGACCATTGATAAGTGGCGTTACAGTGCCTGAAAAAAGTGAGAGCCATGCGAATATTGCAGTTTCACTCTAACTACATTGTTTACAAGCCTGTTAAGAAGGAAATCAGCATAGCTGAGGATGCAGCGAAGAAAGAGAACCGCGTCGAAGAAGTCGTGGTCTTGTTCACCGCCATCGAAGAGGGCGACAAGGCAGTTACGGCAAAGAAAGCCATAGACGAAGTACACGCGATTCTTCAAAACCTCAAAGTTAACCGCATCTTGATTTATCCTTTCGCGCACTTGAGTAGCAACCTGTCGAAGCCTTCCGAAGCGCTGAAACTCATAAAAGACATGGAAGCTTATGCAAAACAAAAGGACATCGAAACGTATCGTGCTCCTTTCGGCTGGACCAAGCAGTTCACACTCGCCATCAAGGGGCATCCGTTGGCAGAGCAATCCAGATTTTACGCGGCTGCTGAAGCGGAAGCAGAAGCCAAGAAGGAAGAAATGGTTTCCGAAGCCGTAAAAGCTGAGGAAAAACTGAAATCTTTCTGGCATATTCTTCAGCCCACAGGTGAGCTGAAGCTAATAGAAGATTTCGACTTCAAAGGGCGTAAAAACCTCAAGAAACTCTCAAAATACGAAATTGCGAAGGTCCGGGCAAGTCAGCAAATGCCGCCTCATGTGCCTTTAATGAAGCGGCTGGAGATAGCTGACTACGAACCAGGAAGCGACCCCGGCAACCTTCGTTGGTACCCGAAAGGTCGTTTAATCAAGTCTTTGCTTGAACAGTTCGTCACCGCTGAGATGATTGCTTACGGAGCGATGGAAGTTGAAACTCCCGTCATGTACGATTTTAATCACCCAAGCCTAGCGGACTATCTAAACCGTTTTCCCGCACGACAATACCTGTTAAAAACTGAAGACAAGGACCTTTTCCTGAGATTTGCTGCTTGTTTCGGGCAGTTCTTGATGGTGCATGATACCCAGTTCTCTTACAGGCAGATGCCTTTGAAACTTTACGAGCTAGCGCGCTACAGTTTCAGGCGTGAAAAAAGCGGCGAAGTTTGTGGCTTACGGCGTCTGCGTGCGTTCACCATGCCTGACTGCCACGCTTTCTGCACCGATTTGGAACAGGCAAAAAAGGAGTTCAAAACGCGATTCAACCTGTGCATAAGCATCTTAGGCAACATTGGCTTGTCAAAGGACGATTACGAAATTGCGCTACGGTTCACAAAGGACTTCTACGAAGAAAACAAAGATTTCATCGCAGACTTGGCGAAAATCTACGGTAAGCCTCTTTTGACGGAAGTGTGGGAGGAGCGGTTCTTCTATTTCACGCTGAAATGGGACGCCAACTTCGTAGACAATCAAGATAAAGCAGCGGCGCTTTCAACAGACCAGATTGATGTTGAGAACGCCAAAAGATACGAGATAACCTACGTTGACGAGAAAGGCGAAAAACAGAATCCTTTGATTCTACACTGCTCTCCCAGCGGCGCTATCGAAAGATGCGTATACGCCTTACTAGAAAAAGCTTACAAAGAGCAACAGAACGGCAAATTACCCATGCTTCCCCTGTGGCTTTCTCCCACCCAAGTGCGACTAATTCCCATATCTGATAGTTACACAGAAAAAGTTGAGGAAATCGCCAAGAAGATAGCTGCGCACTGCATGCGCGTGGACATTGATGACCGTGCGTCCACTTTGCAGAAGAGAGTTAGGGCGGCTGAGATGGAGTGGGTTCCCTACGTTATTGTTGTGGGGCAGAAGGAACTCGAGTCAGGGATTCTTTCAGTTAGAGACCGAGAGACCCACGGCAAGGTGCAAAACATGAAGCTGGATGATTTAATAGCGAAAATTATGGGCAAACTTGAAGGCAAACCTTTCAAGCTTCTTCCTTTGCCACTGAACCTTTCTAAAAGACCCCAATATTACGGGTAATATACGAAGCATATAGATTACTGCCAAAAAATATATCAAATCATATCGTAATAAGAAACGTTAACACTTGAGGGAACCCCATGGTAAAAGAACTGCAGGTTTACATAGATGGAGTCTACTATCCGAAATCACAGGCCAAAGTATCCGTTTACGACCACGGTCTCCTCTATGGTGACGGCGTTTTCGAGGGAATCCGCGCTTACAACGGACTTGTCTTCAAACTCGAAGAACACATCAGCAGGCTCTATCGTTCTGCACACGCACTAATGTTGAAAATACCCCTAACAAAAGAAGAGATGACACAGGCAGTGGTGAAAACGCTGCGAAAAAATAACCTGCAGGATGCCTATATCCGCTTGGTAGTGACAAGAGGCGTGGGCGACCTCGGACTGGACCCGCGAAAATGCTCAACCCCCTCTGTGATTATCATAACCGATACTATCTCGATAATGTCACGTGAAGCTAAAGAAAAAGGAATTTCCACCGTTATTACTTGGGTTAGAAGAAACTCGGTGGACGCGACGACGCACGAGATAAAATCGCTGAACTACCTTAACAGCGTGTTAGGCAAAATTGAAGCTACTGCGAACGGCGTTGATGAAGCGATTTGCTTGGACAAAAACGGTTTCATAGCCGAAGGAGTGGGAGAGAACCTGTTCATCGTTAAGGACGGCAAAATCTTTACTCCGCCAAGCAGCACTAGCACTTTGGCGGGTATTACGGCGCAGCTTGCAACCAAGTTTGCCAAAAACTTGGGTTACGATATAGCTGAAACTAACATAACGCCGTTCCAATTGTTTACCGCCGACGAGGTGTTCTTCACGGGAACAGCCGCGGAAATCGTGCCAATCAGAGAAGTGAACAAGCGACAAATAGGTAGCGGGAGCCCAGGTCCTGTCACTAAGAAATTAATGGCAGCTTTCCAAAAAGCGACGGCTGACCCAGCAGAAGGCGTGCCAATCTACTCCTAAAGCCGAAGCAGGCAATAAAGCTTGGCTGTTACTTCTTTCTCATGAATCGCTCTACTTCGTTGAATGCTTGTTCCAGTGTTTCTATTGGAGGGAGGAACACTCCTCTGACGTGCCCAGCTCCGTAAATTGGGTCAAAGCCTGAACCATGCACCAAAAGCACTCCGGTCTCTTTTAGAAGTTCAATAGCAAACTCCATGTCAGTCTTCCACTTTGATCCCAAAGCGTGGATTTTTGGGAAAACGTAGAACGCGCCTTCCGGTTTTGCGCAGCTTATCCCTTCAATTTCATTAAGCCTCTTCCACGCATAGTCTCTCCTAAGCCTGAGTTTTTCCACCATCTCTTTTACATGGTCTTGAGGTCCTCTTAGTGCAGCTATTCCCGCCATCTGAGCTGGCGTGTTGGCGCAGATTCTTATGCGTTGCTCTTTTTCTATGGTTTTCTTCAGCTCCTGTAACTCCTCGTTCTGTTCGTGGAAGTATATGTATCCAAGCCGCCATCCTGTAATTAGATAAACTTTTGAGAAACCGTTCAATCCGACTACGGGCAAGTCTTTGGCTAAATGGGCTGTGCTGGCGTAGTCTTCAGTGTACCTTATTTGGTCGTAAATCTCATCCGACAAAACAAGGAGATCGTGTTCTCCTGCTATGTTCAGTATCTGTTTGACCATTTTCTGTTTGTAAAGCGCGCCTGAGGGATTGTTTGGATTGATTATTACTATAGCACGTGTTCTTTCTGAGATTTTGCTTCGCAAGTCGTCAATGTTAGGTTGCCAGTTTTCTTCTTCGATTGTCTCATATGTAATAGGTGTTCCATCGTAAGCCTTCGAGTGGGATATGTATGGCGAATAGGCAGGTCCTGGAACAAGGATTTCGTCTCCTTTTTCTATCAGGGCGGATATCACCATCTGGATACCTTCGGATACACCGGAAGTGATTAAGACGTTTTCCGCGAGTATGCTAACGTTATTGACTTGCTTTTCTTTTTCAGCTATAGCTTGTCTTAGTTCCGGTACTCCTTCTGAAGGTGAGTAGTTGTTTTCTCCAGATTGAACCGCCTCAATCAGTGCTTGCTTAATGTGTTGGGGTGTGGGGAAGTCAAATGCCACGGGGTCTCCGATATTTAGGTAAAAAATCTTTTTGCCCATTTTTGTAATTAGACCTGCATTGACTATGACGTCGCGTATGGCGTACTCAATAGCCTTTGCTCTCGCAGTAACTTTAACGTTCACTACTATAACGCCCTTGTGTTAATGCACAAATGTGACGTTCAAAAAAATAAAGCTTCCGAAGACTTGAGGGGCTTGGATGAGAAACACCAAGCATTCTGCCGCGTGGAATAGTGAATCGTAATTGTTCAGTAAGCTTTTATTGCTGTATTGAGTTATATTATGCAAACATTTGGGTTCGGTGAATGTGAGTGTTTGGTTGGACTGGTGTTTTTCTGAACGTTGACTTAAGCAAGAATAAGGCAATTGCAGAATCATATGACGCTAGTATGGCTTTAAATTTCATCGGCGGCAGAGGCTTCGCCGCAAAGATTCTCTGGGACACCTTGCAACCAGGGATTGATCCGCTATCACCTAAAAACAAGCTTATTTTTGCTGCTGGTCCATTGACTGGTTTCGGCTTACCGAACAGCGGCAAATTGGTTGTAGCAGCCAAGAGTCCTTTGACAGGCGGCTACGGCGATGGCAATATTGGCACTTGGGCCGCTGTTCAAATGCGCGAAGCTGGCTACGACGCTGTTATCATCGAAGGCAAAGCAGAGACGCCCATTGTTCTTCACATTAAAAACAAAGTCGCCGAGTTTATAGACGCTAAAGATTTTTGGGGCTTGAGCTCGTTCGAAACTGAGGCTCAGCTAAAGACCCTTTACGAGCGCACCGCAGGCGTCGTCTCGATTGGTCCAGCGGGAGAGAACCTCGTAAAGTTTGCCGCAGTTGTTTCTCAAGAAGGACGCGCTGGGGGAAGACCTGGAATAGGCGCTGTAATGGGTTCCAAGAATTTGAAAGCAGTAGTTTTTGAGGGTTACTATGATATTCCTGTTGCCTATCCCAAGGACATGAAAGAGCTCAGCGCCGCTGGTTATCGAGAAATCTTAACAAAGCCCAACTTCGCTTTTTGGAAACGAAAAGGAACTATGTCCACGGTAGAGTGGAGCCAAGAAAACAGTGCACTTCCCACCTTCAATTTCCGTGAAGGTGTTTTCGACAAGGCAAACAAGATAGGCGGATTTGCTATGGAAAAAATTAAAGTCTCTAACCGCGGCTGCCCGCAGTGCAACATGACTTGTGGTAACGTGGTTAAAGACTCTGAAAGGAAAGAGGCTGAACTTGATTACGAAAACATTGCAATGTTGGGCTCAAACATCGGCTTGAGCAATCTTAGGCAGGTTGCAGCTTTAAACCGTGTTGCAGATGAACTTGGTTTGGACACAATCTCGCTTGGGAACGTGCTGGGATTCGCCATGGAAACTTCTGAAAAAAGACGAATTCCTGAAAGGATTCAATGGGGCAAATTCAAAGAAGCTAAGGCTTTGATTAATGACATTGCTTATCGGCGCGGTTTTGGCGATGTTCTCGCTGAAGGTGTACGCGCAACTGCTGCCAAAATAGGTCATGGGACAGAAAATTGGGCTATGCAAGTTAAGGGTTTGGAGGTAACAGCTTATGACTGTCACGCTGCACCCGCTATGGCGTTGTCTTATGCTACAAGCTCAATTGGTGCCCATCACAAGGACGCATGGGTGATCTCTTGGGAGATACAGTTTGGACGCGAAAGCTACAGCGAAGAAAAAATTAACAAAGTCATTGAAATGCAGCGCCTCCGTGGTGGCATTTTCGAATCTCTTATCGTCTGTCGTTTCCCTTATGCTGAGCTTGGTTTTGAACTTGAGTGGTACACGAAGTACCTTCACGCTGCAACAGGAAGAGAAATGCCCCTTAACGATTTAATTTACACTGCAGATAAAACGTTAAACTTGATTCGTGCTTTTTGGATACGCGAGTACGCTAGTAACTGGACACGTAATATGGACTTTCCGCCTGTGAGGTGGTTTAAGGAACCTCTTACCGAAGGACCACTTAAAGGCTATGTGCTTGATGCATCGAAATACAATGTTATGCTGAATAAATATTATAGAAAGAGGGGGTGGGACGAAAGAGGAATACCTAAAAAAACAACGCTGAAGAAACTAGGTTTGTCAAACGTAGCCAAGCAACTTAAAAAATATGTAAAATTATCTTAGTAGAAAATAGCGTTATTAGTATGATCTGGCGAAATACACCATTTCCACAGCTTTCTCTCCACAGAAAACACAGTTGAGTTTGGTTTTCTCCTTTTCGAAAGGTCTCAGCCTGATTGTAGCGCCAGTTTCTTCTTTTATTGTTTCTTCACAATCCGAGCTGCCACACCATGCAGCTTTTATGAATCCGCCTTTGCTTTTCAGAGTTTCCTTGAATTCATCATAATACTGCACGTTCGTTGTCTTTTCTTCTAAGGCTGTTTTGGCTTTAACATAAAGGTTGTTTTGGATTTCTTCGAGAAGCTTTACTATGCCTTGTACAGCCTCGGTCATTTTGGCAGTGGTTTTCTGATAGGTGTCGCGTCTTGCCAAGGTTACCTGCTCCTGTTTGAGGTCTCGTGGGCCAATCTCTACTCGGACGGGCACGCCTTTCAGTTCCCACTCATTGAATTTCCAGCCAGGCGTGTATTCCGTTCTGTCATCCAAAACAGCTGCAATACATTTTGCCTTGAGTTTTTCCAGAATTTCTTTGGCTTTCGCCAGTATTGTGCTGAAATCCGCGTCCTTGTAGGTTATCGGAACTATTACCACCTGCACTGGAGCGACTTTCGGTGGCACAACTAACCCCCTATCGTCGCCGTGAACCATGACAAGCGCGCCTATCACCCGCGTGGATATGCCCCATGAGGTTTGCCAAACTTTATGTTCCTTCTCGTCTTCTCCAATGAAGTTAATGTCAAAAACCTTGGCGAAGTTTTGACCGAGGTTGTGGCTAGTTCCCATCTGCAACGCTTTTCCGTCGGGCATCATAGCTTCCAGCGTGATTGTGTACAGGGCTCCAGCAAACTTCTCGCTCTCAGTTTTTACTCCGACAAGCACTGGAATTGCCAAGTAACTTTCCATAACGTCTTTGTATTCACTGAGAATATCCATCACTTCTTTTTCGGCTTCTTCGCTTGTTACGTGGGCTGTGTGACCTTCTTGCCATAGGAACTCTCTGGTTCTCAGGAAGGGTTTGGTGGCTTTGGTTTCCCACCTGACGATGTTGCACCACTGATTGATTTTGATAGGCAAGTCTCGCCAACTTCTAATCCACTTGGCGAAAGTGGCGTAGATTATAGTTTCAGACGTTGGTCTAATCGCAAGCTTTTCTTCCAGCGACGTGCTTCCGCCTTGAGTCACCCAAGCGACTTCTGGCACGAACCCTTCAAAGTGCTCCGCCTCTTTTTTCAGGAAACTTTCAGGAATAAACATCGGGAAATAAACGTTCCTGTGACCAGTTTCCTTTATTTTTCGGTTAAAAACTTCTTGGATTTTCTCCCATATTGCATAAGATTGCTCTCGGAATATCATGCATCCTTTTATTGGTGAATACTCTGCCATTCCAGATTTCAGGACGACTTCGGTGTACCATTCCGAAAAGTCTTCGCTTTTCTTTGTTGTTACTCCAGTGTCTGACATGATCTTTCTCTCCTTCTGTTTTACGCTTGCTACATATAACCATAACGCAGGAAATGAGCCGAAAAAATCCTAAAACAACGTTATCGCCGCTGAGTAGCAAGCGCTGACCCAGCATATTTGAATTCTAATAGTGGTTCATTGCAGAAACCTATAGAGGGGTTAGGTCACCGCAGAATGTCACATGTTGATTGAGAATAGATGGATAGATAAAAAGAGCGAGAAACTCCGATAGTTTTTGAAAGCACGCTCACGCAACGGGGATAAATCGTAACTGTTGATTCGCTTACTCGATTACTTGAATTGCGCCTTCAGGACACTGCGCTTCGCATGCTCTGCAGACAAGGCACTCGTCAACGCCAACTGGGACAGATTTGCCGTCTTTGATCTCATAGACGCCTACTGGACAAGTGTTTACACACGTTTCGCATCCGTTGCACCTATTATTATCAACTACTATTTTTACCATGTTTTTTACCTCTCGTAAGTTTGATTCAAACTTCCTCAGTGAAATAAAAGTGTTTAGGTCTGTTAGCGAATTTCTTCACGTATTCTTAAGAGGATTCCGTTGATTGTTGCCTCAGCTTTTTCTTTCCGCCGCTGATTGTCCGCCAGTGACTTCTTGTACGAATCCAACGGTAACTCACCTCTTCTGTGGCGAACTTCATTAGTCCTAATGTTTGTTTCAATCTCGACCAGCTCGATTTCTGCGCCATCAAGTTGCCGAACCAAATTTGCGTAAATGCCACCTGCGCTACGAAAAGTTTTCTTCAATTCAGCTATATTCTTGGAAACGGTGCCAAGGCGGACCTCCAATGTCCTCTTTTGCACTTTATATCGACGCCTTGGAATCTTGCCTTTCTGAGCTCTTGCTTCTAGGGTCTTTAATTCTGATGTTACTCTGCTTTTATTTTCGTACGCTTCCGTGAAGGCTCGAACGTGGTCAGGACTAAGAACAATGGATGTCTCTGGCGCTGCAATTCGCCGCGGCGCTGACGTTTTGGGTCTTCTCCAAACAGCCACAATTACGCATCCAATTACCGCTATGGTCCACATCCATACAGTAGGACGGAAAGACAGCCATAGGGGATTGTAATCATAAGCAATTTCCAAAACATCTTCGGAAAGAAGGGCTTCATCTACTTTGCTAACGCCTTCTTTTATACTTGAAAGGGTTTCATGAAAGTTTTTTCTCACTAAACTTGAAGAAGGGTCGATTGAGAAGCGTTGCGGTGCTATGAACCTTGCTCCTTCGGGAAGAATGAAGGTGACCCGGGCAGTCTCAACGTAATAGTCAAAGTCGGGAAAAAGATCGAAACTCAATGTAAAGTGAGGGGATGGTTCAGAGATTCTGGGTAAAGAATATTCAGCCGTCAGTAGTGTAGATGTACCGCTGTTTATAGATGAAATAAATGTGACGTTAGCTAAGAGTGTGTCACTGCTGCTAGTTAGAACATTAGTTGTTAAAGTTCTGCCAAACCCATCTCTCACAACAACATTTGAAGCGTCAAGTGGTAGCCCAATTTCGAGAGAACCGAGGCTGTCTGGTGAATTGTTTGTAATACGGTAACTGTCAAAGGACATTATATCACCTACAGGGCTTATTGTAATTTGACGGTTTAGCTCTCTTATGTTTATTATTCGAAGACTACCACTGGATAGTGAAAACGCGGAAGTTGCTGGAGAATAAGTGAACGCAGGCAAGTTCTGTCTAACGAAAGTAGTTGTGCTAGCTTCCCCATCGTCTTTTGTTACTGTTATTGTTGTGGGGGTCTCAGGAAGAATAATTTTGACTTGGCATTGGGTAACATCCTTTACGAAGCTGGGGTAGACTGGGAAATCGAGGGTGTACACGTCTATAGCTGAATCTAGACTGAGCAAGCGGTTCGAAAGAACAAATACGACACTAAAAACTTTAGGAGCACCTTCTGAAAAACTGACTTTTGCGCCGTAAAAACCAAATCGTTCTGCTAATTGCACGCCAAGGCTTAACGGAAAAACATTGTTCTCGTCATAAGCTATGCCCTTAAGGACGTAGGAACCGTACTTATACGGGAAACCGATTAAGAAGTCACCTGTTAATTGCCCACTTACACTTATTGTGTCGCGTATAACCACGTGTCCAGAGTACATAACCTCTACTTCATGGTCAACGCTTTGTATAGTGTAGCTATCCTGAGCCAAAACCGTTGGCGTGTCAAGTGAAAATGGCAAGAGGACAGCCATTGAAAAAACCACAAGCACAATGACCTTTGCAGCTTTCTTCACTTAAACTCACCAAGTTTAGGTTTCTCTATTTTATTGGTAGCTTATTTATTTACCTTTAGAATAGAGCAATACGTTTCTAAACTTCAGTTTGGTTACTTGACATTGATAGCATAACCGTGGAACTGACTGAGTAGGCATCTTCAACAAGTCTTTCACCAACGCCTTCAGATATAAAACCGTTACCCACTACGTTGCTTGTAGCTGTTGCGATTATCGCGTGTGTTTTCGGCTTCGAGTTAATTGTAAATTCTTTGACAGGTAGAAAGAAAAAGCAATAACTGCCAAAGCAACTCTAAAATCTAGCCGAGTCCGCCTTGTTTAAAGTAGTAGCTATCTTCTTTCTTGGAACCGAAGCTTCTAACGCCTTCCCTCTTCAGCTGTTTCCTTAGCTCCACAGCGTATTCTTTACTCAATTTGCCTCTTGTCTCCAAATAGGCTATTATCTCCTTTGCCTGCTCTTCTGTATCGCAGCGCCGTATGAAATCAACAACTGTTGGCTCATAGTTGCTAAAATTGTCCGGTAGCGACTTTTCAGCTGCGCCAGAATCTGTTCTAATCGCGTCTATCGGGACTTTGCTGTCTCCACTTTCCAGTTCCTCAGATAGATTTGGAAACATTTTCTTAAACGATTTTTTATCGGTCTCCACTGTTGCATCCTTCAAGCACAGTTGTTCCATATAACATATTAAAACACATCTTTAAGTGGCTTTTTCTTTGAATTGACAATTTCTCAAGTTACACGGGAACAAATTTTTGCGCTGGGTTTTCTTTAAGCACGCGTTCTAACTCATGAACGCTAAGTCCTTTGAGTTCATCTCCGAAAATCTCACATTTTCTCCTGCAATTTGTCTCCTCAGCGCTTCGAACGACAAGTTCAACCGTTTGCTTGCCCGAAGTCTCGAAGTACATGTGAAAGCTGGCTTCGGTTTTTCCCCTTTTAGTTACCGTAGTCCACTCCGTTTTAGAAATTTTGACGCCACTTTTCTTGAGAAAGTTCAGGATTTCTTCGGGCATGTCATTACATACGGCTATGTCAATGTCGCTTCCTTGGCGGATAGTCCCACGCCAAACACTTCCAATTAAAAGGGGGTTGTATTCCTTGAGGGTTTTCATTATTTTCACGGCTTCTTTGCGCATTTGGATTAATCGTTCTTTTCTGGTTAGTCCTTCAAGTGCTTCAACGATTTTGTCGAGTTCTACGGCAACTTCAAGGTTTGTTGGAAGAAAGTGAGCACCTAAAGTTTTTGCAGCCTTTAATTTGGCCTGTTTGTATTCCTTTTCAGCTCCAAAATATAGTAGGGCCGCTGCTTCCTTTGCGATTTTGCATCTTAAATCAGAATCTATGTTCAAGGCTTCACCATGCGACGCCCAAATCAGCGTTTAAGTACCTTCTCGTATAGTTCCACTGTTTTTTCAGCAATTATATTCCATGTGAATTCGTTCAGAACTCTTTTTCTGCCGTTCTTTCCTAACCATTCCCGTTTTCCCGAGTTTTCCAGCGCGCTAATTATGCCCCACGCAATATCTGAGGGATTGTTTGGGTCTATATGGTAGCCGCATTGCTCTTCGCCGCGGCAGATAACTATTTCGCGCATTCCACTAACGCCCGTAGCGCCCACCACCACGGGTTTTTCCATGCTCATTGCTTCAAGGGCAACTATCCCAAAAGGTTCATAATAGCTTGGAAAAACCGCTAAATCACAAGCTGCGTAGTGTACGATGCGGTCTTCTTCAGGAATGAAGTCAAAACGGAATTTGACGTATTCCTTTAGCCTCATAGTGCGGGTCAAATTTGTCAGATATTCTTGCTGGTCGCCTACGCCTACTATGACCAATTTTGCCTGTGGAAGCTTGGACAAAACATGCGGCATCGCCATAATCAACTTATCAATGCCCTTAACGCCTACGAGTCTTCCTAGAAAGAGAATCATGAAGTCGTCATCTTTAAGACCGTAAAATTCCCTAATTTTCCGCACTTGTTCCGCAGAAATGCTTTCCGGGTCGTATTTTTGCGGGTCAACCCCGTTATACGCGACTTGGATTTTGTCCCGTGGGAACCCGAGCTGTATTAACTCATCTTTCATGGCGTAAGATACTGTAACAATTATGTCGGCCATTTTGGCTCCGCGCAATTCGATGTTGCTTACTACGCTTGAACCGTTTCCCAATGTCCTGCCCTTCTCGGTTGAGTGAACGTGAAAGGCGAGGGGCAATCCACTTTCTTTTTTGATGGTGACTCCGCCCATTACTGAAAGCCAGTCATGAGCAACCACAACGTCGTATTTTATGCCTTCTTTTCTGATGAGTTCATTAATGAGTTTGGAAGCAGTTAGGTAATTGTAAACAAGGAGTTTGCCAAATAAATGTAGACCTCTGCCCCACTTTTTGATGTCTTCCGCGATTACGTCTGGCAGAGAGTCGGAAACATCAATGTGTAATGGCCGGTGAATTTCTATGCCGCGCCAAATCTCTCTCCTTGGAAGAGTACCGCCATCATCATTCATCGTGAAAACAGTTACGTCGTTATCCATGAGGACAAATTTGCGTGTTATTTCAGCCGCGTAGGTTCCCAAGCCACCGACAATTTTAGGCGGATACTCGTAAACAAGCACAGCAATCTTCATTTCTGGTGCCTCACCATTTTTCCAGTGTAGCATTAGAAAGCTACGTACTAAAGGTTTACTTATTTCAGTTCAGTAAACTGCTGAGAAACGTTGATTAGTTTGTGTGCACATATATTCAATAGGTGTGTTGTAGCCATGAGTTTATCACCTACTAAACATGAGATACTGGAGACCATATTGTTGCTTGATAAACCTGAAAGAGCAACACATATAGCGAAGGAAGCAGGGAAGGAATTTCCTTCCGTTATGATGCATATTATCGGACTTACTCGCATGGGATACACCACTTCACCTAAAAAAGGACTTTATACTCTAACCGAAAAAGGTAAAAAAGCACTCGGCATACCCGAAATCAACAGAGAAAACGCCAAAACAATATTAGCGGGCATGCCCCATGATAACTTATTTCATTTCTACGCAGGATTAGTAAAACCGTTAAGCCTCCAAGCAAAAAGCCTCCAAGATTTTCGAGACAAAATTCTGCAAGTTAACATGGACTCAATAGAATTCCACAAGAGCCGAGGAGATTTTGAAGTTTGGTTCACTGGTCTCGGAGATGTAGAGCTTGCGAAAAAAGTAGCGTTGTTAAAAGAAAAGAATATGGATGGTGAAGAGCTGCGCAGGAGGCTGCATGATATTGTTGAGAACCGGTGCATAGTGCTAGCTAAAGTGGCTGGGCATTTGGTTTCGCCTGAGTCGGCTACTTCACGGGCTTGAAGCGTTCTCCGAGTTTTCCCAGAACTTTTTTTATCGTTGTGTACTCCATATCTTCAGAGCTTAACCGTGCTGGCTCAAATTCGCCCATGTTACGTAACGCGCAGGCATTTTGCATGGCTTCCCGCCTAGCCAAAGCAAAGGCTGGGTCATCGAACAAATCAGCAATAATTGGGTTTCCTTCATCGTCGCTTGAGATTTTGCCGTTTGCCACCTGAAAACCTATCGCAACGATTCGTGGTGGACCATCGAAGACCGTGCATTTTGACGCTTTCAGTCCTACAGGCATAATTGGACCCCAATGACTACCTCGCATCCACCCTTGCACGAAGTAGCTGTGCATGAAAGGCACCAAGATTTCGCCTACGGCGGGCAATCCATGTTGCGCTCGAGCAATCATAACAGGGTCATCTTTTCCCACGTATTTTCCAGCTATCAACGAAAGCTTACTCACGCTGCTTGCAGCGCAAATCAGATTATCGCTGGCTCTCCAAACGCGAGAGATGACATAACGCCCAACAGTTCCAATTAGCGATAGCAGCTCGTACATTTCTTCAGGGCATTTGAGAACTATGGCTTTGTTTTCCTTCGTGTCTATTACTTCGAATTTGAAGCCGCAAATCATGTTTGGGTCAATAACGAGACCAGCAGTATTCATTGGGTCAGCAAACATGCGGAAGAGAGGATAGTTAAATGAGCCGGCAGAGGTTTTG
>Ga0209427_10001247_pt1 | contig 29004 bp, 20 predicted proteins | sample DeeMarSWOR136_30_FD_187465 | JGI IMG/M metagenome (GOLD analysis project Ga0209427, IMG submission 187465) | Marine sediment microbial communities from White Oak River estuary, North Carolina - WOR-1-36_30 (SPAdes) (version 2) | ecosystem: Environmental > Aquatic > Marine > Intertidal zone >...
TGACTTTTTGAAAATCGGTACCCAGGGTTACTATGAAAAAGGGATACTTAATTTTGTGCGAGGCAGCTATTATGTGAAATTGATTAGTTTTGGACTCGGGAGTGATGATAAATCTCTTTTGATATCAGTGGCCCAGAAAATCGCCAATCAACTTGAAGGAGAACTTTCCTTTCCCAGGATTGTATACAGTTTTCCAGAAGAAGGAAAAATAAAAAATTCAGAAAAATTCATATCGCAAAACTTTTTGGGGCACTCATTCTTAAAATCTGCTTTTACTGCTGATTATAATGATGCCAACACGACCTTTAAGCTTTTTATCATCAAAGGAGCGGACGCAAAAGACTGTGAAGAAATTATCACAAAATACTTGCAATTTGTGAAGACTCCTGTGGACAGCTTAAAGCAGGGTGAATATCAAGTGTCTGATCCCTACCATGGTGATGTTTTATTAAGATGGCAAGGAGAATATATAGCAGGCGTTTTGTATATAGAACAAGAAAATCTGCGCCAAAAATATCTTAAGATTTTAGAAAAGAATTTAACAAAACACAGGTGATTGCCGACATGTCCCAAAGGCGTGGATATTCCAACTCTGGTGCGCAATCACATGTATGCAACATGTTATACAAATTTTTATCAGGCACAGGAGGCTTATTGATACGACAGGCAAAAGGGCCATCGAGAATTCATCTGTAGAAAGGCTACAAGAAAAATGCGAAAAATTTCGTTAGGAGGCACAATGTGAAAGGATTAAAACGAAGGGATTTCTTAAAAATGGGAATGCTATCTGGTATTGGTGTAGCGACTTACTCTGTTGCTCCCTGCATTTTCGGACATAAAGCTTCCAAAAATATTACTCTTTCAAAAAAAGAAATTGAAAGAATAATTGGAAGAGGAATAGCCAAAGGCGCAGATTTTGTAGAAACTTATAAAGAAAGAAGCGTAATCAGCTCTATTACCGTGAACTCTCGCGCCGTAGCCCGAAATGAAACCCAAAGTATAAGAGGTCTTGGACTCAGAACATTTATCAACGATGGAGTCCAACATCAATGGAGTGAGGACTTTTCAGAGAAGGGAATTTCTGATCTTATTTCCAAAATGAATGAAGGGCAAGCAAGGTCCAAAGAAATTGAGTATAAGACCTTTAAAGAGCTTTCTTATCCGGAAATTTCTCCTGTAAAAATTCCTCCTGAGAATACTCCAACGAAGAGAAAATTGGAATATTTGGGAGAAGTTGAGCATTTTGCTTACGATTTTGATAAAAGGATAAAAGACGTAATTTTATTGTATCAGGATAAGACTCAAAATCTTTCCATAGCTAACTCAGATGGTTTATTTGTCCAAGGCAAAAGAAGCGATATTATTCTGATTGTAATTGCTTTAGCAGAGCATCAAGGAACATACTCCATTGGCAGTTCATTTATTGGAGGAAATATAGGATCAGAGATATTTGACAGAGAAGCTCCTGGAAAAATTGCAAAAGAAGCCGCTACCCAGGCTCTTGAGTTGCTAAATCCTAAACCCATTCCCAAAGAGACACTCTCCATAATTTTTGCTAATAAATCCGGTATCTTCCATGAGTGTTTAGGACATCCTTTGGAAGCAAGACATAGAGAGGGTGTTTTTAAGAGTAAGTTGAATGAACAATTAACCTCACAACCTCTAACAGTTATAGACGATGCCACAATTCCTGATCTAGGGGGCAGTTTTTCTTTTGACGATGAAGGGACAAAATCACAGAGAAAAGTATTGATTGAAAAAGGGATTTTAAGAGGTTTTATGTATGATAAATATTATGCAAAGAAATACGGTGTTGAATCGACTGGAAATGGGAGGCGTGCCTCATACAAATTTCCTCCTCTGGCCAGAATGAGCAATTTTATGATTGAAGCGGGGGATATTCCATTTGAAGAAATTCTTAAGGAAACAAAGCAGGGAATATTAGCTGTCTCAGGATCTGGAGGAAGATCTTTTTCGATGAAAGGGGCTTACATGCTTCCCTTTTATGCTGCTTTCTATGTGGATAATGGCAAAGTAGCCTATCCACTTCAGCCCTTTATTTATCAAGGTACAATTCTTAGGACAATGCATAATATTGATATGATTGGAGATGATTTTATTCAGTCTTCAACAGGCAAGTGTGGACTAGAACAGGTGATAACTGTTACCAATGGAGCTCCTTCGGTAAGATTAAAAGAGGCAGAGAAATTTATTCCTTTAGATATAAATCAGTTCATATTAAAGTTGAAAAATTCAAAATTATAACGAAATATAGAGTTTCTCGTAAGTTTAATATATGAACTTCACACACTGATTGCTAGCTAACCATTTTCAGAAAGAAGTGAAAAATCATGCTGCATGATATTAAAAGTATTCTCCACCTGATCGTTATATTTCAATGTTTATTTTTTTCATTTTATTTGCTAACTCTGAAAAATATCAAGCGGCTTAGTAATATTATTCTTGCTGCATTTTTACTATCAAAAGCTATCTCAGAGATTGGTGAAGTTTTTGCCCATTTCGGAGAGTTAAGAGAATTTGTTATTTCACATTGCCCACATCTGCTTTTTATTCACGCTCCTTTTCACTATTTATATGTCCCTATGTTGTTTTTTTATGTATTATCTTTAACCAAAAAGCAGTTTCATATAAGAAAAAATTATTTATTTCATTTTTTTCCGTTTATAATTTTCTGTATCCTGATCGTCCTCAAATTCTACATCCACAGTGCCGATAGAATAAGAGATATATTAAATGCAGGCAACTCTTTCAGTTCTTTTGAGGGGTGGTTTTTTGGCATATTAGTTTATGTACAATTTTTTAGCTACACAATAGCCTCGTTGATTATTATAAAGAAATATCAAGTTGAGATAAAAAATGTCTATTCAACAATTGAACATATCAATCTATCCTGGTTAAATTTCGTGATTTTTGGATTTATTGGATGGAAGTCACTTGAGATTATTGTATTCGTTTTATTAATTACAGGTAAGAATTATAGTGCGATTTTTTTCTACATTACTGCGGAAGTCGTTTTCCTGATTTTTGTGAGTTTAATGTTCCTTAAGGGCCTTAAACAGCCTGAAATCTTTTCGGGAAACAATGAGAATCGAGAAAAAAGAAAATATGAAAAAGTATTATTATCTGGGGCGATGAAAGAAGATTATAAAAACAAATTGATTCAATGTATGGAAGCTCAAAAACCATATTTAGAGCCGTCATTGTGTCTTAATGACCTTGCCGAAAAAGTATCGATCTCTCCTCAGCATCTATCGCAAGTACTAAATACCTGTTTAAATAAAAACTTTTTCAATTTCATCAATTCGTATCGCATCAAAGAGAGTAAAAGACTTTTATCAGGGCAAGCTTCTAATAAAAAAACAATATTAGAAATTCTTTACGAATCCGGTTTTAATTCAAAATCTGTTTTTAACACTGCATTCAAAAAGCATGCTGGCATGACACCTTCTCAGTTCAGGCAATTGCAGAATAGTTGAATGAGTCTCTTTTCTTAAAATCAATACCATTTACCTGCCCGTTAATACTCAATTTTCTTTTATAAAAATGTTTGGCCTAATTAGCTAGGTCGACTTTGCAAGTCATCTTTAATAACTTTCCATTGGAAATTTTTCTCATGTTTCATAGCATGCAAGATTTAAGAACTAATGAAGCAATTATGAATTCCAATCAGTCTGCCAGCAGCCAATGTTAAATATTTTTTGGAAGATAATAGAATGAATTTTTCACTTGGAGACATCAATGAGTAGAAAAAACTATAAAAAAAGCCGAAGAGATTTTCTTAAAAATGGGATGCGCGGATTGGCCGGGGTTGCTTTATTGCCGTCTTTTTTTAAAGAAGAGAGAGAAGCAGAGAGGGGGACAGATGCTGGAGGGAAAGAGAAGATCATTTACCGCACACTTGGAAAGACTGAAATTCGATTACCAATTGTTAATATGGGGGTCATGAATGCTTTTAATTCTGAATTAATAAAGAGGTCGTACGATACTGGAGTTCGTCATTTCGACACTGCCGCTTGGTATGGGCGCGGTCGGAGTGAGGAAAGTGTCGGGAATGCCATCAAGGAGTTGAATGTTCGCGACAATGTGATTATCGGGACCAAGGTCTATATTCCTCTTCCACAGCGAAACATTACTCCAGAACAGGCCAAGGAAACATACTTGAGGATTACCGATGAAAGCCTCCAGAGACTTCAAACCGGTTATGTGGATATCCTCTATTCTCATGTTGTGCAGGATATTGATTGGCTAAACAATCCGGGTATCTTGGAGGCATTGCAGCTTTTAAAAAAGCAGGGAAAGGCTCGATTCATCGGGTTTTCCACGCATCAGAATATGGCCGAATGCATTCGTCAAGCAACAAAGGATGGATACTATGATGTCATCCTAACTGCCTTTAATTATGCGATGGGCGATGATAAAGAACTCATAGATGCATTGAAGAACGCTTATGCCAAAGGGATCGGACTTGTCGCCATGAAGACCCTGTGCGCCCAGTATTGGTATCGGGAACATGTACCCAGTGACAAGCTTTCTTATTATAAGGGAAAAATCATGCATACTGCCGTTCTCAAATGGGCGCTGCGAAACGATTTTATCGCAACAGCGATTCCCGGTTATACAACTTTTCAACAAATGGAAGAGGATTTTTCAGTAGCGTATGATCTTGAGTACACGCCGGAAGAGAAAAGGTTTCTCAAAGATCGAGTCGTCAAGCTTTCACTGGGTTACTGCAGTCAGTGTCAACAATGCCTGTCCACTTGTCCTAAAGACGTGGATATACCCACACTCATGCGAACACACATGTATGCGGCGTGTTATACCAATTTCTATCAGGCTCGGGACACGCTCGATGAAATTCCAAGAGGAAAAGGTTTGGACGCATGTGTCTCGTGTGAAACATGCAGAGCAAACTGTGTGAATAGTGTTGATATTCCTCGGAGAATCGATGAATTGAAAGTGATCTATGCTTGATTGATTTTACTGATCTCAAGTAAAGATAAAATGGCTTGTCATATCGAAATTTATATTTAAAGAGGAGGTATCAAAATGAAAAAAGTAGTCTTTATAACTGTTTTATCAGTTCTACTTTCTTTCACCCTGACTGCTCAAAATGCGAAGAAGGCTGAAGTAGAAGCTGTAAAAAATGTCATTCAAAGCGCGGTCGATGCCACTTATAACACTGGCGATATCAAAATTATACAGAAATATATACATCCAGGCTTTAACTTGTTGCTCAATCGTAATAATTTCCTTATTGCTATTCCATTGGATCAGGTAATACAAAGAGTCAAACAAAGCAAAACTAATGGAGAATACCCACCAGATGACCTGGTTTCAATCAAATTCTTATCTGTAGAAGTAGAAGGTACCGCAGCAATAGCAAAAATAGATTTTTTTAGAGGTAAAAAACGAACCTGTGTAGACTTTCTGTCCCTTTACAAGTTTGGTGAAGAGTGGAAGCTCGTCTGCTGGACTACGTATCATTATCCTGAAAATGAATAATTTACATATGTTGAACTAAAGTGTTTATTTAAGCCCGGTCAATATCTTTGGTCATTTTGTAGGACCTTTTCAACACCTTCGAGATATATTTCTGGTTATGGTAGGAAGAGAAAAAAACGAATTTTAAAAGGGGATTTTTCATGTCAGTCAAGAAAAAGGACATGAGCAGGCGTGAATTTCTATCAAAAAGTATCATCGGCACAACTTCAGCTAGTCTATTTGGAGTCTATGGGAAGGCTTTTCTTTCTTCTGATCAGAAGGAATTCTCCCTGGGAGCGAAAAAAGGTACTATTTACAGAACACTTGGAAAGACTGGAATAAGACTGCCTATTGTGAATATGGGTATTATGAATTCCTTTAATTCTGAATTGATAAAAGGCTCGTACGATACCGGGGTTCGCCATTTTGATACAGCTCACTTCTATCAATTCGGCCAAAGCGAGGAAATGCTCGGAAATGCAATCAAAGAGTTAAATGTTCGCGACAAAGTCATTATCAGCACAAAAGTGGCTATCCCTCATCATCGTCAGAAAATGACACTTGAGCAGGCAAAGGAAACTTTCAGAGGTATGACAGAAAAAAGTCTTGAACGTTTAAAAACAGATTATGTTGATATTCTCTATATACATGACGTAACAAACACTGAAGAGTTAAATGACCCGGCTATTAAAGAAGCCTTGCTCTTTTTGAAGAATCAAAAAAAGGCCAGATTCATTGGATTCAGCACTCACGCCAACATGACAGAATGTATTCATGAGGCCGCACGAATGGGCTTTTATGATGTCATTCTGACTGCCTACAATTATGCGATGAGCGATGATACAAAGCTGATCAAGGCAATAGAAAACGGCGCATCAAAAGGAATCGGAATGATTGCAATGAAAACTCAATGCTCACAGTATTACAGAGAAAATGTACCTAAAGCCAAACACCATTACTATACAGGAAAGATTATACATACCGCCGTTCTTAAATGGGCATTGAGGAATAAGAATATCACTGCAGCAATACCCGGTTATGCAAACTTTCAAGAAATGGAAGAGGATTTTTCTGTCGCTTATGATCTCGAATACACTCCTGAAGAAAAGAAATTTCTTGAAGACAAAAATGTGAAGCTTTCGCTGGCATACTGCCGTCAGTGTAATCAGTGTGTACCTACCTGCCGGAAAGGTGTGGATGTGCCGACGCTTATGCGTGTCCATATGTATGCAACCTGTTATGCTAATTTTTATCAGGCGCGCCATACTTTAGACAGCATCCCCAGAGGAAAAAATTTAAATATGTGTACAAAATGTAATGAATGCACAGCAGTCTGTGCAAACCATATTGATATTGGAAAAAGAATTGATGAGTTAAAAACGATCTATGTTTGAAACAGTGAGAATTCACATGTTTTAAGACATATTAATAAAATTTTTACCAAATTTAAGGAGGAACAGAAAAATGAAAATCAAAAGCATATTTTTAGGATCGGTTCTTATCTTGATTAGTGGGGGAATTCTTTATTCCCAGAGTGTCGATGAGATTCTTGGAAAGTACTACGAAGCCATGGGTGGATTAGACAGATTGAGGACTGTAAAGAGTATAAAGAAAATGGGGAAATATATAGTTGTGGCACAAGGGGGAATGGAGATGTCGATAACTATGTGGTACAAAGCCCCAAATAAGTCTAGAACGGAGTGGTCATTTCGGGACCAAAAAATTGTTCATGCGTTTGATGGTGAAACCGCTTGGCGCATACAAACCATGTCAGGAATTACAGAACCAGAACCAATGTCCGAAGAGCAGGCGAATGAAACTAAAAATAACGCCGATCAATATCTTCTTATAGATTATAAAAACAAGGGGCACAAACTTGAACTATTAGGAAAGGAAGTTTTGGATGGGATTGAGGTTTTCAAAATCAAATTAACAAGAAAGAACGGCAGTGAGGTTATTTATTTTCTGGATAGTAAAAGCGGAAAGGAATTAAAGAATAGTTACATGCTGACAAGAGGTGAAGCAGACTTTTTGATTGAGAGAATTCCAGGGGATTACAAAAAAGTGGATTGGCTGTTGGTACCCTTTTCTATTGAAGATCGAGTTGATGGGAATACATTTTCAAAAATACTATGGGAAAAAGTTGAGATCAATCCAGAGATGGATGATTCTATTTTTGAAATGTCACCGAATAAAAAAGAAAAAGTTACATTAGAAAAACGATAAAGGTCAAGACCAGAATTAAAACATAAAAATTCCTGGAGATATTATATCAGGAAGTAAGGTGAGCACCATAAAACAAAAGTGATCGACGTTCTTTTCATTTTCAACAATGAACTAATCCGAGCTCTTTTCATTAAGAAAAGTAATTGTGGGAAGAAGGAATTTGTCTACTCAAATCGGTTTTTTCATAACTTACAGACTTGAATAAAACTCTTCAAAATTGCGTATATAACATACAGAAAGGTCAGCAATTAATAGCAACAATGAAAAAATAATAGATGATGTAAAAAAATAATGTCAAGGAGAAGCTGAAAACCTTTCGTAACTTATTCAAAAAGAGGTGATTTATGAATAAGAAATCCATTTATCTATTCTTAGGCATTACGTTCTTGATTACCTGGGGCGTAGAAATAACAATGAAATTAAAAGGGATAAATTTTCTTGACGGGCCTCCTTTTTATGCTCCGATAATAATAATTGCCTTGATGTTTGTACCTCTTGCAGCTTCTATTATTGTGAAACTGGTTACTAAAGAAAAGATAATTCCTTACGGTTGGCACTGGTGCGGTTGGAAACCAGTATTAAGTATTCTAATAATAATGCCAACGCTATTTTCCCTTGTTTATGGAACGACATGGATTCTGGGCTTTAGCAAAGCTGACTTGAGTTTACAAATATTCAGTCAACAGGTGGAGGAACTGACAGGAGAATCAGTCAATCTTTCATCAGGTCCTTTGTATATTTTGGGCCTTTTTTTGCTGACATGTTTGTTGACACCGTGGATAAACTCAATTGTAGCATTCGGAGAAGAACTTGGCTGGCGAGGATTTTTATTACCACGCTTAATGCCATTGGGTAAGACGAAAGCCTATCTTCTTTTAGGGGCTATCTGGGGCTTGTGGCATGCGCCACTAATCATCATGGGTTATTGTTTCTATACGAATGTTATTCTAGGAATCATTATTTTTACAGTGGTGACCACTGCCCTTGGTTGGTTTATAAATGACTTAACCTTGAAATACAAAAGTGTGTTTCTGGCCGCTTTTATTCACGGGACTTTTAATTCACAAACTTACGGTATCTGGAAAGCAATTTTTACTGATATTAATCCAATTATGGGTGGCATAACTGGTGTTATTGGCGTAATTTTCATTTCTTTGTTAGCCTATTTGACTCATCGAAAAACCGTCTCTCAACGGAGACTCACATGAAGAAACCAAAAGAAGGGAGTCCAAATATGCATATTCCATTTATAAAGAGGATTAACGTATTTCTTGTTTTCTGCCTTCTTGTATGTTCTCCGATAATATCAAAAGAAATATTATCAGAGCAGAGTTTACAGGGATTAAACAAGTATATTAACGAAGCGATGAAAGACTGGAATGCTCCTAGTCTTGCCATATGTATAGTCAATGATGGAAAAATTATTTTATCCAAAGGATTCGGTTTCAGGGACATAAAAAACAATTTAAAAGCAACCTCTAAAACGCTTTTTGCTATCGCCTCCTGTACCAAATCATTCACTGCCACCGCAATGGGTATTCTTGTTGACCAAGGAAAAATAAAGTGGGATGAGCCTGTAAGAAAATACCTTCCTTCATTCAAGTTGAATGATTCTGTAGTGTCTGAGCGGATAACTCCGCGTGATATGTTGACACAACGATCGGGTCTACCAGGACATGATTTGATGTGGTATAACACGTCAGCCACCAGGAAAGAACTCTTTAATCGTTTGCAGTATCTTAAACTCAACCGGGATTTCAGGACTGCCTTTCAGTATTGCAACCTGATGTATATGGGAGCTGGCTACTTAATCGGACAGGTAGCAGGTACAACCTGGGAGGAATTTATTCAGAAGCATATTTTTGATCCTCTCGGGATGAAAGAGAGCAATTTTTCCATCGAAGATTCCAAGAAGGCTTCTGATTTTGCACTTCCCTATAAAGAAAAAGATGGGAAAATCGTGGAAATTCCTTTTCGTAATGTTGACGCTATTGGCCCTGCCGGCTCTATAAATTCCAACCTGGAGGAAATGGCAAAATGGGTTTTACTCAATCTGAATAAGGGTAAGTTTGGAGATAAACAAGTTATCTCCGAAGCGAGTTTAAATCAAGTTCATTCTCCACAAATTATCATGGCAACAGAAGTGAATGATGAATTCTCCTACCAAAGCTATGCAATGGGCTTGGCTGCTACTAGCTATAGAGGTTATCATCTGATCCATCATGGTGGAGGAATCGATGGATTTTCTTCATATATATCTTTCATGCCTCGAGAAAATTTGGGAATTGTTGTGCTCGCTAATTCGAACTGTGGTTCTTTGCCAATGGCTGTGACGTACAGAGCATATGATCAACTTTTGGGACTTGATCAGATTCCATGGAGCAAGCGGCTACTAGAAGAATATTCTAAAGCTATAGAGCAATTCAAAAAACAGCAAAAGATAAACGATAAAGATCGGAAACTCAATACCAAGCCTACACATTCCCTTGAGCAATATGCTGGGGACTTTGAAAATCCTGGGTATGGAATCATTTCAATAAAAAAAGAAAAAGATCAATTAGATGCAGTTTACAATTCCATCACTTATCCCCTGAAACACTACTACTATGATATTTTCGAATTGACAGACGCTCTAGGAAGGGAGAATAAAGTTTTTTTCTTAATGGATGAGAAAGGGAATATCAGAAGTCTTTCCTCTCAGTTCGAACCCACAGTTGAAGCCATTGTCTTTACCCGCATGGCTGAAAAAGAGATGATGCAGAAAAGCTTTCTTGAAAAATTCGTGGGTAACTATGAACTTCAAGGAGATACTTGCTATGTCACGCTCAAAGGTGAGAATATTCTTACAATTTCCTTCATGGGACAAGAAGTCGAACTGCTCCCCTATAAAGGCACTGAATTCAAATTCAAAAATATTCCAGTTGTTAGCATTGAATTTAGAATGGATGCTTCTGGTACTGTTACAGATGCTGTCATAAAGCAGCCCAGTGGAACCATCATTACTAAAAAAAAGAAGGATTGATATCCTCGGGACATTATAATTAGCTTTTTAAATTTTTATTACTTCCCAATATCTCAGCGAAAACGTCCGACTTTATGAGTTAGGTCGACTTGGCGAACCGTCTTCATTAATTTTTCATATGTTTTAGGGCTTATAAAATTATTAAAACCAAGAAAACAATTATGAAACTCTATTAAACTCAAGAATTTCCAGGTGACTGCTAATTTTTGAAAAAAATTATCATATTTTATCATAAAGGATTGGTGAAAAATGAAAGATAATTCTTCCAATACTTCTACTCGTAAAAAAATAGCTTCATTTTTTCATGAAAACAAAATAGGTCTATTTATCATTATCTTAATAATATTAGCGGCTATCTTGATGATACCTCCTTTAGGCGTTTTGTTCGCTTTTGTAATTGTGGCATTTTTAGTTTTATTCACTATTAAGGAAGGAAGTCTTTCTGATATTGGATTTAGGTCTTCAAAAAGCTGGCCGAAAGCAATTTTTCTAAGTTTTGTTCTTGCGGTTCTAATCGAATTAACTTTTCAAATATTTTTTAATCCTATCTTTGAAGCAATTACAGATACATCAATTGATCTTAGTGAATTTGAAGGAATGCGCGGAAATTTTATTACCTATATAATTATGTTATTAATTGGCTGGGTCGTTGGTGGTTTTATGGAAGAAATTATTTTTAGGGGGTATTTAATAACCAAGCTTAAAAGGCTGTTAGGAAGCAGCCCTCTCGTCTTGTTTTTCATATTGTTCCTCACTTCAGTACCTTTTGGTTTATCCCATTTATATCAAGGTCTTAGTGGTGTCTTGAGTACTGGATTTATAGCTTTTATTTTTGGTTTTATATTTATAAAAAGCGGGTATAATCTTTGGCTGCCAATTTTTACTCATGGTTTTGTAAACACGGTTGGATTGACTTTGACTTATTTAGATCTTGATACATATTTAAGAAATATTTTGTAATTTAAAAAATTCACTTTTACAACTTTAATTTATGTTTATTAAAATTTTGTGTTCAGCCCTTGACATGGGCATTAAACCGATAAAAAGGTCATGATTGATAAATTATACGAAAACATATTTTTTATAAGTACATTCTTGTATCTTTTATTTGCGTTTTTTCTTTTTACCCATAAAAAAGGGAATCGGTTGAGTAATAAAATATTCGCCGGGTTTTGTCTATTAGAAGCCCTTCTTATAATATATGATTTGTGCTATATCTTCCGTCACTCTGTATATAAAGTTTTACCTCCTTATATAGAGGTTATGATAGAATCTGCTTTTTTTCTAAGCGGTCCTTTTCTCTTTTTTTATACAAGATCTATAACCAAGAAAAATTTTATTTTCAAGAGAATTCATCTTTTTCATTTGATCCCTTTTTTTATAGATATGGCATTCCGAAATTATCGTTTTTTCACTCATCCAAATATTGCGGATATCATGATAAAACATGGTTATTTTATCAACTATTCGGAATTGAAAGCGCGCTATATTATGACGGATATTCATGTGATCATTTATATCACAGCATCATTAATCATTTTGTATAGATATCGATCTGAGTTAAAAGACATATTTTCATCGATTGAGAGAATTAAACTATCCTGGTTATATTTGGTTTTATTCGGATTTTTAGCTGTTCGTTTTTTTCATTTATCTAAGCTGACTCTAGCTTTTCTGAGTGAAATCTGGAGAGAGCTTTTTGGATTCAGTACACATCTTGGTGCATTGCTTTTAGCAACAATTGCAGTTTTTAGAGGCCTAAGACAACCTGAGATTTTTTCAGGTATTGATGAGAGACTGATAAAACAAAAATATGCAAAAACATCCCTATCACAAGAGAAAATGGAGCAATGTTTAAAGAAATTGACTCAGTATATGGAAACTGAGAAGCCCTATTTGAGCCCCTCTCTGAACATCAATGAATTAGCAAATAGGCTTTCTATTCCCTCCCATTATATATCGCAGATTTTAAGTCGTCGTTTAAATCAGAATTTTTATCATTTCGTAAACAAATATCGAATAAAAGAATGCAAACGGATTTTTGCAGATAAAACCAATCAAAGAAATGTTTTGGAAGTCTTGTATGAGACAGGATTTAACTCGAAGTCGACGTTTAATAGAATTTTTAAGAAATACACTGGTATGACTCCGACCCAATTCATCAATTCTCAAAAAGAAGATTAAGGCCGTTATTTAATATAGGCATATATTATTTTTTTTCTGATTCTTAGCTTATCTTCTTTAATACCCATACCATTATAGAATCTTACAAAACCTCACAAAAAATAGTCTCACCTTATTTACTGGGGCGATTAAATTGATTGTATTTTTTATATTGGATTTTATAAATGAGAAATACTGAATGTCATCAGGCTAGAAAGGAGTATTCAATGTCAAGAAAAAATCATCGTTACAACAGGAGAGCATTTTTATCTAGATCGTTGTCAGGGATGGCTTCTCTGGGCTTAGTAAGTTTGACTCCCAAGACTCTGTCGTCTAAAAAACCTGCAGATAAAAAAATCATTCACCGTCACCTCGGAAAGACAGGAATCAAAGTCCCGGTTGTAAGTATGGGAGTGTATACAAGAAACCCAGCTTTAATTAAGGCAGCATTTGAGGCTGGCGTGAGGTATTTTTCAACCGCTCATTATTATGGAAGAGGCCTTTGTGAGAAAGCCATAGGTGATGCGGTTCTGGAACTGTCAGTAAGAAAAGATGTTATCATCGCCACTAAAATCCATTCAGGAAGGAATCTTGATGGAACCTGGCCAAAAAATATCAAGGAGCAATTTCTTGAACAGTTTTCATTAAGTATGGAAAGACTGCAGGCTAATTATCTGGATATTCTATATCTATACAATATTAGAAGTACTGATGAGATCGAAAGGCCGGAATTGATGCAGACATTAACCGAGTTAAAACAGCAGAAAAAAGCCCGATTTATCGGATTCACAACTCATACCAATCCTGTGGAGATCTTAGATAAAGCATCAGAGCTGAGTTTTTACGACGCGGCTGCTGTTGCATTTAATTATACGATGGCGGAAAACAGGTCATTAATCCAGGCATTCGAGAAGGCGGCATTGAAAGGAATGGGGCTTGTAGCCTTTAAGACACAATGCGGAAATGCCTGGGGTGTGGATGGATATCGGAAACCTGCGGAACAGTCAAAAAGTCATACCGCCATGTTGAAATGGGTTTTGAACCATGACTTTATCTCCACGGCTATTCCGGCCATGGAAGCGTTTGAACATTTGAGGCAGGATTTTTCCGTTGCTTTTGATCTTGACTATAACAATGAAGAAAAACAATTTTTAGAGGGAGAAAATGTCCGGTACAAAACGTCTTTCTGTCAGCAATGTCAAAAATGTGTAGAGACTTGTCCTAAGGGCGTCGATATCCCAACTTTAATGCGCATTCATATGTATGCTTATCAATACCGTAACATGGACCTTGTTCACCTTGCCCAAAAAGAATTGGAAGAGAGTAAAGGGATATCACAATGCAGAAGCTGTGGAGAATGCAAAGCCGTCTGTTTCAATTCAGTTCCTATCGCCAAAAATTTATTGGCATTGAAAAAGCTAAATTGGAATCTTTATGCTTAACATGGAGGCTAATATGTTGAAAAAAATAACAGGAACTTTATTCACGGTGATATTGCTTCATATATCGACGCTTTACTCCGAAACCATTCAGGTGCCAACCGATGTGAATACTATTCAAGAAGGCATTGATCAAGCAGCGAACGGCGATATTGTTCTTGTCTCTCCGGGTATTTATAAAGAAAACATCAATTTTCACGGTAAAAACATCATCGTGGCCAGTCATTATCTATTGAATAATGATCCAAAATTTATAAAAAACACCATAATCGACGGCGGCCATCCGGATGATCCCAATACCGCGAGTTGTGTGTTATTCGTTTCTGGTGAGAGTTCTGATGCTGTACTGCAAGGATTTACTCTAATGAAAGGCACAGGAACCATACGAAACGAGCCGAACGGAACGTCCTGGCGAGAAGGCGGGGGGATAATGATCATAGGATCATCCCCAACGATCAGGAATAATTTAATCAGAAAGAACAGAGTCCTTGATACAGGCGGTGTCACAAGCACAGGAGGAGGTGGTATCAGTTGTGTTGAAAGTAGTCCTAGCATACTCAACAATATTATTATGTTGAATCAGGCTCGGTATGCGGCAGGAATCATGGTGTTTCGTTCCGGAGTTGTTCTTAAAAACAATATCATTTGTCAAAACTCCGGAGGGCAGGATTATGGGGGTGGGGGTGTTGTTATGGAAGGCAATGGTCCCGGGCCAAAAACAATGGATAATAACACCATCGTTGCCAATGCAGCCTTCGGGAGCGGCTTTTACGGCGGGAGAGCAGGCGGACTTCTCGTATTTAAAACCTCAGTCAAGGCCCGTAACAATATTATCTGGGGGAATATTCAGAACAACGGCGGGCAAATCTATGTCCATCATGAGCTCACGACTGCGGATTTATCGTATAATAATATTGAAGGTGGCTGGGATGGAGAAGGAAATATCCATTCACTTCCAAGATTTTCTCAAACATATTTCCATCTCTCCGGGAAGTCACCTTGTATTGATGCCGGATCTCCGGACTCAAGCTACAATGATCCGGCGAGTCCATCTAATCAGACTATAGCCGATAATCCTGCAAAGGGCAGATTAAGAAATGATCTGGGAGCCTATGGCGGACCGGGCAGCGTTGAAATGGCAATCCCGGGCTTTCTTGTTCCTGATAAGCCTTACGGTGGAGCACCTTTTCCTATTCCTGGGAGAATTGAAGCCGAAGCTTTTGATTGGGATTCTGTAGAAAAAGCATACCATGATACAGATACGAGGAATCAAGGCGGGGGGTACCGTTTTAGTGGAGTGGATATTGAGACATGTGACGATTTTGGTGGAGGATATAACATCTTCTGCATTCAAAAGGGAGAATGGCTGGATTATTCGGTAGACGTACTTGCACCCGAAAAATATGGTCTCGCTGTAAGGGTAGCCTCGGATGGGAACAATGGACGCTTTCGTTTGGAATGTGACGGGAGCAATTTGACAGGATCTATTCAAGTGCCAAACACAGTGAGCAAGCATAAATGGCAGAGGATAACAGTTCCTAATTTGAAATTACTTGCAGGTAGACATGTTATACGATTTGTGTGCGAAAATGGAGGGTTTCGTGTAAATGCATTTCATTTTTCATTTGCATCAAACACTTTACCAGCTCAGTGGAAAAGTCAAGATGTAGGGGATGTTAGCGAAGCCGGGAATACGGGGGTGTGCGATGGAGTATTCTACATCGAGGGTTCAGGAAAAGCTTCGGGACATGTTTACTATAACAATGCGGATGAGTTTCATTTTGTCTATAAAAAATTGAGCGGAGATATGGAGATTATCGCCCACCTCCTTACACATACATACACCCATGAATGGGGAAAAACCGGAGTGATGATCAGAGAGACTCTTCATGATAAATCGAAATATGCAATGGTCGGTGTCACCCACACAGCCAGTCCGGTTTTGTATCGACGTGTGAAAACAGGAGAAAGAAGCGATCTGCACAACTGGTCCACGAGAACAGGATACAATTGGTTGAAGCTGACCCGGATTGGAGACACTTTTACCGGCTTCAAGTCCAAAGATGGTAAAAAGTGGATCGAACTCGAAGAAAAAGTGGATATCATCATGGAAGACACTGTCTATGTTGGTTTAGCGATTACATCAAACATTGATGGAATTATCAGTGCCGCTACTTATGACAAAGTCATGGTGAAACAGCTGCTATTACGATAATCTAGAACATCGAGAAATATAGTTCTGCTTTTCAAGTCTAATTTAAGCTTTTTTCAGGCTATTTTTTGGGGGAATTCCTGCTTTAAAATTATTATTACTGCTCAATTTCTCAATAAAAACGTTCGACTTTATAAGATAGGTCGATTTTGTGAATCGTTTTCAGTAATTTTTCATATGTTTTAGGGCTGATAAGATTAGTAAAACCAAGCAAACAATCATGAAATTCTATTAAACTCAAAAAAGAGGAAGAACAGCTAGTGTACAATCGAGTTCGCAATTTTGATTTTTAGTAGGCGAAGAATATGGACAAAATTATACTTCTATCATTAGTATTGCTAAGTTTATTTCCTGCAACTGCGTTCTTAAAAAACAAGGAGGCCCATAATGTTCCAACCTTTGTTTTATCTTTAGAAGATGCTGTTAAGCCTGGCATGATTGACGAATACATACAAACCACAAAAAAATGGGTTGAACGGCTAAAAAAAAAGAAGGTCAATACCTCATTCAATACATTTCTAGAATCAAATGGCATCGTTAACTACCTCGAACCAATGTTTAGCATGTCTGATTTGAATCAAAGAGCACTGAACAAAGCTCTCGAATCGTTTCACCGTACTGAATTAGGTCAAAAAAGACAATCGACTATTCGTTGGTCGAAATATTCCGTTTGGTCTCGTTCGATTCAGCTTTCCTACAAACCAGTTAATCCTAATCCTCCTCCTAATAATATGCTTTATTTTGTCTGGAAACATATCCAGCTTCATGCAGGCAACGAAAGCACATTCATAGATGTTGCTACCAAATTCAAAGAGATATTCCAAAAACACAGTGTTGGACGCGGTTATGGTGTTTTTTGCAACATCATCGGCTATGAAAGGCCCTGGTACACCGTCGTATTCCCTGGAAAAAACCCTAGCGAACTGTACAAATGGCAGCAAGTAATGGAGCAAGAATTAGGTTCTGAACTAAAACCTATATTGGACAAGCTCTATGACATTACTGAACAGATAACTGAAGGAAGTGGCTGGACAATACCTGAATTATCGCTAAAGAATAAATAAAATTTCTTTAAAATTAAAAAACGAATAAATTGTTAATGAAATTTAAAATTAAAACCTCGCTTAGGGGTGCAGCTCTCTCTGAAAATATGAAAGTATCTGTGATTCTTGCTCATCCAGATAAAAACAGTTTTAATCATGCAATTGCCTATTCTGCAATCAAAGCTTTAAAAGAAAAAGATCATGAAGTAATCTTTCATGATCTGTATGCTGAAGAATTCGATCCGGTGGGACCATGCGAAGAATTAGAAAAAGATGCAGAACTTCCGGCAGATATAGAATTGTATTGCAAGGAAATTTCTACAAGTGAAGGAATAATTATCGTCCATCCCAACTGGTGGGGTCAGCCCCCGGCTATCCTCAAGGGCTGGGTTGACAGAGTCATACGCCCTGGTGTGGCATTTAAATTTCTTGAAGGAGATATGGGAGATGGTGTGCCTGTTGGTTTGATGAAAGCAAGAGCTGCCGTTGTATTTAATACATCGAATACACCTGTGGAAAGAGAACTTAAGGTTTTTGGAGATCCGCTTGAAACACTCTGGAAAAATTGTGTTTTCGGTCTTTGCGGCGTTAACGTTTTTCATCGGGAAATGTTTAACATTATTGTTACAAGCACTTTAGAACAAAGACAATTATGGTTAAAAAATGTTGAACACACGGTTGCAAAGTATTTTCCTAAACAACATGAAGGATAATCATGGCTCTAAGTAAAATTACTATCATTTAATTGTCAAACATTCGATAGATGTATGCCTTCAATGGAGCAGTCGTTTGCCGAAACGTCCCAAAGGCGTGGAAATTCCAGCTCTGATTCGTACTCACATGTATGCAACATGTTATACAAATTTTTATAAAAGGAGCTGAAATGAAAAAACCTTTTCTCTTTTTTATTATGTTGATTGTAACATCTTCCTTCATCTATTCAGATGTGTACATCAAACGAGAAGTGCATACTGATAGTTACTATGAAGATGGGCTAATGCATCCAGCAGTGGATAGAGTGATTGAGACATGGATTGGGAATAAGAAGATGGCATATATTTCCAACAGCCGGATTATTATTGTAGATTTGAATAAAAATCTGATGTTCTTTATCAACAAAAATGAAAAAACCTATTTGGAAATTCCATTACCTTTTGAATTGGCCGAAGTTGTCACCAAACAGATCGCACCGGATCTTCAGTTTCTTGCTTTTAGTGGAACAGTAAAAGCCACAAAAGAATCCAAAACGATTGGCAGATGGAGATGCCGTCGTTACAACATAAATGGAAGTGGTCCCTATGTGAGAGAAATAAAGGCCTGGGTCCACCCTACCCCTCCATTCGACATGGATACCTACAATAAAATGAATATCAATGTATTAAAGCTCCATAATTATGACAGTAATTTTATAAAAGAGATGCAAAAAATTAAAGGAATAGAGATTAGATTAGATGAGATTGTTTACTTCCGTGGTTCTACCAGAAAAAGAACCAATAGGATTCTGGATATAACCAGGCTTCAGAATATTCCAGAAGATTTTCTCGTTTAATCCTGGAATGGTCAATTACAATTTAAAAATATCGGTTTTTTAAAAAGAGTACTTAAAAAAAAGCAAAAGATAGAGGAAAAATTGGCAAACCATATAAACAAATCCAGGTTATGTATCTACTTTATCATCCTTATTTTCCTTCAGACTCTCCATGCTCAAAATTATAGGCCTAAAAAGAACTATATAGGCCTTCATACAGGAGTGCTGTCATCTTCGATCAAGGATGAGCTGGCTTCTCCTCTGACCTATAAAGGCTCTGGCGTGCCCATACAATTGTCCTATCGTTTTATGGGAAACAAGAACCGCCATTCTGTCTATCTGTCTTATTCCAAATTGAAGCTCTCTCCGTCGGCAGCGCTTCCTTACGGACAGCATTCCCTGGACCATTTTCAGGTTGACCTCGCCTACGGCTATCATCATTATCTGGCATCCATGTTCCGCGAGAAAGTGAAGATATATCTGGGAGGGGTGTGGGATAACCATGTTTCTGTAAGGGAGCTGTATTACATATGGAATGATTACGAAATCTCCGGAGAACTGATTTCATCATTGGATATCTCTGCGATTCTGGAATTTAAAATAAGCAAAAAGAATCAGCTCGCATACCAGCTTTCTTTCCCGATTGTGGCGTTCATCATACGGCCTCCATATGCTGGAAAAGGCCCTGTGATACCCAAGATCACGACCCTGGACCGGTTTGTCCGGTTCAAGAATTCATTGGTCCTGGAACACACTCTCTCCCGTTATTTCAACGTCAGACTCATATATCAATACATTTATTATCAATATCCGGAATCCCAGAGAGTCCAGTCAGGAATGGACCATTTTATCGTGGAAATAGTATTCAAGCTTTAAGGAGTTAAAGATGAGAAAAGTCCGTTTTATCTCGCTCTCTTTAGTATTGATGATATTCTGTTCCTGTCAGGGTCTGCTCATCGAACCTGACCCAGAGAATACACCCGAAAAAAATTTTGAGATTCTCTGGCGGGAATTCGATAGATATTACTCTTACTTCGTGTACAAGAATATCGACTGGTATGAGATATACAACCAGTACCGCCCTCTAGTCTCGACGCAAACATCGGATGAAGAGCTCTTCACGATTCTCTCCTCCATGCTCGACAATCTCCAGGACGGCCATGTCAATCTTTATACACCTCATTGGATATACGCCTATGAAGCCTGGTGGAGAGACTATCCAGCCAATTTTGACCTGGATATCATAAGAAGAAATTATCTGACTTCAGGCTACACAATCGCAGGGGGAGGAATTTTTACCTACGGCAGGCTGACCGACGAGATAGGATACATCCAAATTTCAAGCTTCGTGGGACCTGAGGAGGCATTTCTTGAAATATACACCATACTTGAAGAATTTCGAGACTTGAGGGGACTGGTTGTTGATATCCGGGATAACAGCGGCGGTTCGACCAAAAACTCGGATTTGATAGCCGCCCGGTTTGCTGACCAGAAAAGGCTCTACGCCTATGTCAAGTGGAGGAATGGTCCTGAGCATGATGACCTCACCGAGCCGCTGGAACTCGTTATCGAGCCATCGGAGGAATGGAAATACGTAAAACCAGTCGCCCTCTTAACCAATCGAAGGGTTTTCAGTGCTGCAGAAGACTTTGTGCTTGTGATGAGAGCATTTCCCCATGTAACGGTTATCGGGGACATCACTGGAGGAGGAGCTGGAAATCCCATCTTGCGAGAGCTGCCCAACGGATGGGTCTATCGACTCTCTCGATGGCAGGAGCTCACTCCGGAAATGGAAATGTACGAAGGAATAGGTCTCGTGCCGGACGTTCTTGTCGGGATTCTGGATGAAGACCTGGCTGCAGGAAAAGACACGATCCTGGAGACTGCCATAACCACACTCGAATTTTTTTTCAATTAAAGAGAGAGTGTAAGAAACCAATAGGTACCCTTAGATGGAAAGATGCCGAATAAAGACTGAAGAATTTCATGAAGCATTTCGTGAGCTTAAGACCAGAGGAGAGGTTCGACTTTATGGTCTCTCATTGTAAGCTTTACAACCCACACATTTGAATCAAATTTAGGTTTTGAATCAAGTTTTAATAAAAAAGACCAAAAGAGAGATAAATTATATCACATACCAAAAATATAGTATTTAAATATACAAGGAGTGCCAAATAATGAAAATATTAAGATTAATTTTGCTTTTTTTCGCAACGTTATATTGCCTGCCATTATTATTGCCTGCTCAGACGATCACTCAAGATGAATTCCTCAATCTTTTGATAAAGACACATCCTCTCTTTGAAAAAGAGAAACTGACAACTCAAATCGAAAAAGAGGAACAGAATAGCTATCGAGGAGCTGAGGATTGGACCTTCTTTTCAGCTGCGAATTTTTCCCATTTAGAGCCAGCGATTGCCTATGCTGGACCTGAAAAAATGGATACGCTTTCTTTGGATGGTGGCCTTGAGAGGCTCTTCTGGAAAACAGGCGGCAGGCTTTCAGCATCATTTTCTTCCAGTCTTTCCTACATCAAGATCGATCCTATTTTTGGATTTCCAGATCATTTCTACCAGAATAAATTCTCAATTACTTACACCCATCCATTGCTGCAGAACAAGAAGGGTTTTCTGGATCGTCTCCAGCATAACTTGAAAAAGTTCGATGTTGATTTTTCAGAGGTGCGAGCAATTGAGAACCTGGAAAATTTTCTTACAGCCTCTTCCAGAAAATTTCTGAATTGGGTTCTTCTTACAGAACAAAGGGAGATTGTCTCGGAGCGTCTAAGCTTGAGTGAAGAAGAGTTAGCCAGGACCGAAAGAAAACTTAAAGCACACCTTATAGACAAAGTTGATATGATCCGAGCAGAGGATGCTGTTCGTATTGCGAAACAAAATCAGATGTTAGTCGAATCTCAATGGAAGGCTTTGCAGGCAGAATTGGCGGTATTGTCTCAGAATAATGAAATCTATAACCTCAGTCCCGAATTTAACCTGTATGAAGTAAAGGATTTTATCCCGCTCGAGGAAGCTGTTTCGCAATTGAGGGCAGAGTCGCGCCTCATCCATACTCTCAATATCCGTTTAAAACAGCTTGAATATTCTCGTAAAGGGTGTGAAGAGATATTGAAGCCTCAGCTATCAGCTATGGCACAGTTTAATATTAAAAAAGCTGCTGAAGGTCTTGATCGCGCTTTAGGAATGGATAAGCCAGATGTGGTAGTTGGGTTGCAATATTCTTTTCCTTTAAGAAATAGGACAGCCAAAGCTCAAATAATAAAGACTGACCTTCAGATTGATCAACTTAAAAAACAAGTGGATGACTTAACCCTGAATCTGGCGTCCGTTTTAACGAACTTATATATCCAGATCAGGGAGCTGGAGAAAGTGTTGCAGCTCAATCAAGAGCAGATTGAATCGGCAAAGAGAAAGACAGAAGAGGAATTAAAACTCTACAACCAGGGACGTGGAGATTTAACTTTTGTGATTCAGAGTCGGGATAACGAAGAGAATGCAAAGCTCACTTATGCTGTAAATGCCCTGACTTATCACAAATTGATTACAGAGTATCGGGATTTAATGGACCAACTCTATAAATAAATCTGTGAGGGAGTAAGATATCATGAAATCATTTTTCAGGTTTTTCGCAGAACGTCATATCCTGGCAACTCTCATCACGGTTATGATCATCATCCTGGGCCTTAATACCCTTATGGGGATAAAACGAGACATCTATCCCCAAGTGGATTTTGGTGTGATGAATATTATGACACGCTATCCCGGTGCTTCGCCTGAGGATGTTGAGCTTAACGTCACCAACAAAATTGAACAAGAGATGAAAACTGTAACCGGTATCGACAGAATAACCTCTGTTTCAATGGAGAATGTATCGGTCGTGGTGGTAGTTATTGATATAAACGAGAGAGATCAGGATAAGATTAAGACTGAAATTCGAGAAGCAACGGGCCGGGTTAAGGATTTCCCTGTGGAGGTAACCGAAGCTCCCCTGATCACAGAACTCAGTTCGACTGAATTTTCAGTGATTGAAGTTGGGCTTTCAGGAGAACGTTCTTACAGGGAATTAAGAGAACTTGCCAGGCTATTCGAGAAGAAGTTGAAGAATATTTCGGGTGTCTCGCGGTTAGGAAGATTTGGCTATCGTGCTCGGGAAATAAAAGTAGAAGTTTCTCCTAGTGCTGTTGAGAGGTATCAAATCCCGTTACGAGAAATCATTGCTGCAATTCAAAGGCGCAACATCCGCGGGACAGCCGGCTCCTATGAATCCTATACGAGCGAGAAAGACCTGGTTACACTGGCTCAATTTCGCGATCCGCAGGAAGTGGGCGATGTAATCGTCCGCTCCACATTCGAAGGTCCTCTCATCAAAGTGAAAGACCTTGCCTTTGTGGAGGATGACTTTGAGGACGAAAGAGTCCTATCCCGGGTGAACGGAAAATCAGCCATTTCCTTTCTTGTTTACCTGAGCGAATCTGCGGATGTTGTCCGGACCTGTGATGCTGTAAAAGAGCTTATCCAGAGAGAAAACAAAAAACTCCCTGACGACGTTGAGGTGCTCTATGTAAATGACTCATCTCGCATTATCCGCAACAGTTTTAACGTTGTCCTCTCAAATGGTCTGATTGGTCTCGTTCTTGTGATAGTTCTTCTGCCCATTTTTCTTAACTTTCGGACCGCATTTTGGGTTGCTATGGGTATCCCTGTGGCTTTATTGGGCACGATTTTTCTGTTGCCCTTGTTCAATATGTATCTGGATACCATTACTCTCACTGGAATGATCTTGGTAATCGGTATCATTGTCGATGATGCAATAATTATTGCCGAAAATATCACACGTCGAAGGGAAAAAGGAGATAAACCCCTGGAAGCAGCGGTGACAGGAATTCATCAGGTTTTCCGCCCCGTTGTAACTACTATTCTGACCACATTCCTGGTGTTTGCTCCCATGTTTTTCATGTCAGGTGCTTTTGGAAAGTATATTATCCCTATACCTTTAGCAATTAGCCTGGCTCTGTTCATTTCCTTGTTAGAGGCGACAATTGCCTTGCCGGCGCATTTAGTGCCGGGGATGCGTCGCCGCTCCGCTGAGTCTACAGGCCGCAACTGGTTCAGAGTTCTGAGTAACCGTTATAAAGGTGTTGTGTTTCACATTCTCAAGTTTCGATATGTTCTTATTCCCCTATTTATTATTCTGCTGCTAGTTGCTCTCTGGTATGCCGGTAATTTCATGAAGTTCATCCTGTCTCCTTCAGGAATGGCAGATTCGTTCGGTATGATTGTCGAACTTCCAACCGGGACGTCACTGCGAGCCACTTCTGACAAGGTTAAAGAGATTGAAGAATTGGTGGCTAATTTGCCTGATGAAGAGCTGGCGTCGTTCAACACGCGGATTGGAACTAATGTTTTAATCAATGCCGAGAGCGAAAACTACGCTGGTATGATGGTCAATCTAACCCCGTTTACAGAGCGTTCGAGAAGTGCTGACCAGATAGTGGAGGATCTTCGCCAGAAGACCAATGAACTCAAGGGCTTTGAGCAAATTGTATATTCCGTTGTAACTGGCGGTCCTCCGGTCGGAAAACCTGTTAACATCCGGATAGTTGGATCTGATGATGTTTTGCGGGCAAAACTAGCAGATTCAGTTGAAGCTTTCCTTGCTGACATTAAAGGAGTGAAGGATATCAGTAGGGATGACAAGCGAGGGAAAGATCAGGTGGAGATAAAGATTGACTATGACAAACTCTCCCGGCTGGGGCTCACTGTGGTCGATGTAGCCCAGAATGTTCGTATTGCTTATGATGGCGAGGTCGTAACAAGCGTGCGCTATGGCGATGAAGACATTGATTTTCGGGTTATTTTTCAGGAAAAAGCCCGAAAGAGATTAAGATATCTAAATGAACTCCTCATTCCGAATCGCCAGGGGCGGCTCATTCCTTTGAAAGAAGTAGCCTGGCTCAAAACTGGTCCCGGGCCCTCTGATTACCGTCACTTAGATGGTGAGCGAACCGTTACGATTGAGGCAGATGTAGATCAAGACACAACAACTCCAATAGAGGTTACCGACGCTGTCTTTAACCACTTCAACTTGGACAGAGATTGGCCGGGAATGCGGCTCGTCAAGGGAGGGGAGGCAATTGAAATTGAGGAATCGATGGCGAGTCTCTTCCGAACGCTTATAATCGCCGTATTAGGGATTTATTTCCTCCTGGTTCTCTTGTTTAACTCTATGACCCAGCCGTTCCTGGTTATGATAACCATCCCCTTTGGTATTACCGGGGTTATTGCCACGTTTGCCTTTCATGGTGAACCGTTTAGTTTCGTAGCGATGGTGGGAATTATCGGACTTTCCGGAGTTGTGGTCAATGACTCCCTTGTGCTGGTAAGCCACATCAATGACCTCAAACGACAAAGACGAGGTGAAAATATCCGGGAAATTTTGGCGGAGGGAACCGCCAATCGCATGCGGGCGATTATCCTGACAACCATCACTACCGTTGCCGCTCTTCTGCCGCTGGCCTATGGTCTTGGCGGCACGGCTCTGTTCATGGCTCCAATGGCGCTGGCGCTGGCTTGGGGACTCGTTTTTGCCACCCCGCTTACTTTGGTGCTGGTTCCCTGTCTCTATATGATAGGTCAAGATATGCACAGGATTTTCAAGAGAGGCAGAAAGCGTTCAGAAAAAATAGCTTGATTATTATCCACGGTATTGTTTTTGCTTGAAATAACATTTTTATAGAATTGGATTATGGAATAAAAAAGACCAAAGGAGAGATAAATTATCCCACATATCAAAAATATAGTATTTAAATATACTATATTCGCAATTGCAGCTATTACAATAAATATTGGGACTCAGTACATATGTTTAATAATTTATGACAATCATTATGGCCTTTATATTGCGATGTTTTTTGGCACATTAAAAGGCTTAATTGTTAAATACATTCTAGACAAAAATTATATTTTCTATTTCAAAGTTAAAAGCATAAAAGAAGATGTAGTAAGATTCATCCTATATTCAATTATGGGATTTTTCACAACGGTAATATTTTGGATATTTGAACTAACGTTCAATACGTTATTTCCTTTTGATGAAGCAAAATACATTGGAGCTATAATTGGGTTAACAATCGGCTATATAACGAAATACAATCTCGATAAGAGATTTACATTCAAAAATTATAAATTTTAAAAAATTTTATACTGAAGGAAGTTTTAAGTTTAGAAAAAGTACATATACCGGGTTTCAAAACATAACCTGCAATATAGTAATTGTTAGGCCGCTGACCCAGATTAGTTTGTCTTCTCATACACAAGAGAGGTTTTGTCATGATACTAACACTTGATTCTAAGGTAACGTCAGAGCTCTAGAATGTGATTGTCTGTGCTAAAAGCAAATAATAAGGAGGATACAATGAGGGATAAGACCTACAAGGTATGCATGTTCAGGTTGTCAAGACGTGCCAAGCTACTTGCATTAATTTTTTCCCTACTTTCTCTTTTTCACTGCCAAACACAGCATCAGTCCTTTTCTTCATATCTCATACTCTACGCTCTTGATGCTGAAGGTCAAGTTTTAATGGAAAAAATGTCTATCCTGGATAACCAAAAAATATTGGGTAGGACTGTAAACATCGGCAACCTCTCAGGTGTTGACATTGTTCTTGCCGAATCAGGTGCTGGAATGACTAATGCCGCGATGACCACACAAAAATTAATCGATGAATACCATCCCAAAGGAGTAATATTTATAGGCATTGCGGGTGCAATTGATAATGTAGTACATATCGGCGACATAGTTGTCTGTGAAAGTTGGGTTACTCACGACTATGGTGATCATGGGGCTGATGGTTTGCGACCTTATGGAATTAAGGTTTATTCACCCCAATCGGATAGTATGATTCGGACATCCCGCTTTTCAGTAGACAGCTCGATGTACAAAGCCGTTCAAGAAATGACTGAAGATGTGATTCCTTTTCAAAACATTGGCGAAAGAACACCGAAATTGTTAATTGGAGGGGTTGGTGTTAGTGGAAATGCCTTTATCGATAATTTTGAGAAGAGAATTTGGCTTTATAAGACCTTTAAAGCCTTAATAGTCGATAAGGAATCAGCTGCAGTTGCACAGGTATGTTCAGTCAACCATATCCCTTTCATCATCTTTCGTTCAGCTTCGGATTTAGCTGGCGGTTCAGGTTCAGATTCTGCAAGAGATGAGATGCAGGAATTTTTTGAAGTCGCTGCAAAAAATTCTTCCATGCTGATAATAAAATTTTTAGAGCATTTGTCATTATCTCTGCAATCGCTGTGAGTGCTGTTGTTTTTTCGTCAGGGATTAAAGAAATTCGGAGTTTACACCTACATAGGAAAATCCGGATTCGCTGTCGTGCTTGATCAATGCCGTAAACCGGGTAATAAAATTCCGTAAATTAAGCTCAGAGGACAGCCGATAGAATACATTCTTTAAGACATCTTTTTTGCTGAGGGAGGACACCAGGCGCAAAAATGTGTAACCTGAACGTGCTCCGCTGGGATGAGGATGCGATAGTCGATGACCGTATCCAATGCCTGCGATTTTCCTTCTACGACAGATAATTTCTATCACATTTGAATAAATACGTACTGCTAGGTAATATTACTCCTATAACAGGAGAGTCATATGAAAGACCAGGACATGTCAAAAAAGCAACTCATGGATGAATCAGTAAAATTGCGCCAACAAAATGCTGAATCGGAAAAGATAGAAATCAAGCATAAGGAGGCGGAAAAGGCTTTGAAGGAAATCCAGGAAAGATATGAGGCCTTTTTCGACCGCTCTCTTTGTTGTGTATGTGTGCACGATTTTGAAGGTAGATTTCATGATGCGAACAAGGCCGCATTGAACTTGCTGGGATATACGAAGAAGGAGTTACTTTCTCTGAGTCTGTTCTCAATAATTGAGGAAGACCAGTTATCCGGTGCTCTCAAAACCTTCAAGGAGATCAAACAGACAGGTTCCCAGAAAAAACATTCCGAATACAAATTGAGAAGAAAAGATGGAAGCTATGTCTGGGTGGAGACGGAAGCCTCCGTTATCTATCGAGAAGGAAAGCCCTATGCGATCCAAGGTGTTGGGAGAGACATTACAGCGCGCAAACGGACTGAGGAAGAGCTACAGGAAACGAAAAACAGGCTGCATAGTCTATTTGAGGGCATTCCTGTAGGATTTTATCGATCCACTCCTGAAGGAAAGAGACTGGAAGTTAATCGCGCCTTGTTGCGGATAGCCAGGTGTTCAAATCGAGAGGCCTTTCTCAAAGGAAATGTCATTGACGATTATGTCAATCCTGAAGATCGCAAAAGGTGGCAGGCAAAAATGGAACGCGAAGGCATCGTTCGGGGTTTTAAAGCGCAATGTCGTCGACACGATGGGTCGGTCATATGGATCCGAGATAGTGCCCGAACCGTCCGGGATAGTGAGGGACAGATACTGTACTATGAAGGAGCTGTGGAAGACATCACCGAACGCAAGAAGGCGGAGGAGAAAGAAAAACAATATTCATCCAACCTTGCTTTTTTGTCAAGAACCGCTATGGAATTCGTGGAGCTTTCTCCCCGGTCGGATATCTACAAGTTTATAGGCAAGCGGCTGAGAGAACTCGTGGGTAACTCTTTTGTTCTTGTTAATTCATTCGATGAGACCACTCAATGCATTAAAGTCCGAGCCTTTTCGGGAGCGAGAAAGGAAATTGAAAGCATAATAAAGATTCTAAGGAAGAATACCATAGGAATGTCCTTCCCGATCAATGAGGAAGCCCGGGCAGAACTCTCTACTGGAAGGCTGGTAAAAGTCCCGGGAGGCTTGTATGTCCT
>Ga0209427_10001248_pt1 | contig 28989 bp, 34 predicted proteins | sample DeeMarSWOR136_30_FD_187465 | JGI IMG/M metagenome (GOLD analysis project Ga0209427, IMG submission 187465) | Marine sediment microbial communities from White Oak River estuary, North Carolina - WOR-1-36_30 (SPAdes) (version 2) | ecosystem: Environmental > Aquatic > Marine > Intertidal zone >...
CCTGGCATTACAAAAGCAAGAGCGATACCTATGACTACAGCTGCCTTCAAAATATTTTTTAATTTCTTCATATAATATTTCCCCAATTAATTATTGTTTGTTAATTGTATATAACAAACAATGTTAATAAATTTTTCCACTATAATAAAAATAATTTACTATGTCTATTTATTTTAAAAATATATAATTAATTAGTTTTATATTTTTATGTGGTTATAATTAGTTTTTAAATAGTCATATATGTCCATTAGAAGTTATTTTTATAAAAATTATAAAATTTATTATGATGGATCAGAGATTTAGAAAGGAATTGAAAATTTGTGTTAAAAGATAAAAAAATTGAGGAAAAATTTGTATGTAATGAACATAATTTTAGTTCTACTGTCTCTTATGTGAATGTAATTATTTTAATTCAAATTTTACTTCTTTATTATTTACTATTGGTTTTATTTTATCTTCACACGCAAGCCATCCTAAGGCAGAATATGCATCTTTTGAGGTTATTTGTGAAATTTTTGCAATTGTAGACACATCAATATCATGTGTTGTATTTAAAGTACTCCAAACTTTGCCAGCATTAGTCCCAATATTATTAGTTAAATTTGTTTCTCCTAACTGATATTTTGTCCCTGTTTTACAAATTTTATTCTCTCTTGCAAGCCAACCTACTCCAACATAAAAATCTTTTTTTGTGATACGGCTTTTTTTTATCAGGTTTTGTTCATCTAAAGGACCATAAATTGATAGGGTTTTCCAGACCTTTCCAGCACTACGGCCATAATTATCTATTATGTTTCTCATAAATCTCACCAATATACCATTGTATCTAAATTTGGTTAATATACTTTTGTTTAAAAATATTTTTTTTAACTTTTTAATTTTTTATTTTTTTAATGTGATAGGAACTAAATAACTCTAAGAAAAATTTTCCTAAATTTTTTTGTCCCTTTTTCATTCTTCATCTGATTCTTCAAAATTAACTGTTTCTCTTTCGTATTCTGCATAACTTTCTTTTTTATTCTTTGTTTTTTGTTTTGCTATTATTTTACCACATTTTTTGCATCTTCCTTTTTCATCGTATTCCTGCCATTCCATGCAATTTGAACAGAATTCATCTTTACCAATTTTTATAGGCATATGTAAAAACTCAAAAAATAAAATGATTATTCGAATATATATTTTTATGTCTTTTATGTATTATTGTTTTAATTTGGTAACATTTAATGATTTTTTTAATAAAATTATCAACTTAAAAAATAAAGAAAAAATAGAATTTTTAATTATTTAATTTTTAACTGGGTTTATTATTGTGTGATTTACTTTCTTTGAGATAAAAACCATTGCCAACCATATACCTGCTATTGCTATTGTCATAGTTCCACCAATTATAGCCATTTCTTTTAACATAACTGGGATTTCTGATGGAGTCTGCATTGTAGTTAAGAATGGTGGAAAAAATACAATTTCTTCGTGTACAATATGTTCTACTGCGAGGGCTATAACGCCACCCCACATCATTATATTTAGCCAGCTTATTTTTAGATTTTCAGGTATTTTTCTCCTAAATATTGTTGTTACTATCGCAAAACTCATTGGCGTTATAAAACATGCCATTTTTATTTTCCTCCTACAACTTTTTGTTTTGGTTTAGAAGTTATCAAGAGAATCTCCCAAATTATAAAGATTGGAATTAGCATAATAATACCAAGCAAAGTTCCATTTGTGATTAGTCCTTCTGTTTCAAGCAAGATAAATTCTCCACCTTCAAAACCAAGTATATGGTCTACAAGGATCATTATTGATGTTCCCCATAGCATTAAACTAAGGATGTCCAGTTTATAGGTTTTAGGTTTTATATACCATATTGCAGTTACAGCTATTGCTGTAATTGTAGTTGTTATTAACCACATAATACATTTTTCCTGTGTAATATTTTTTTTAAATTCGTGACACGGAAATATTCGACTATTATTTAAAAATTTTGGTAACAAAAAAATTAAAATCGTGCTACGATAATAAATAAAATCTTTTATAGTCAACATGTTTTTTTATATATTTTTTAATAATTTAATATCAACTTTGGGATTTAATTATCAATTTTTAAATTTTAAGGATTAACATATTTTTTTAACAAAAAAAAATAAAAATTAAAATTTCATTTTTTCATGCTAAACTTTAATAATATCCATAAGATTGACATAAAATTGAGCTACAGAAATTTTGTTCTAATAAAAAATTTAATACAAAATTATTTAATATAAATGCGATATTTGTTTTTTTACATTTACGATTAAATTAGGCAATTGAATATGTCTACAGAAGGTCAAAAAGCAAATAGTCAATCTTCCTCGACAAATTCTACCTCAAAAAATAAATCAAATCAAATTCATAATTCAAATTCTGGCGCAGGGGAAGATCGTGGATTGGCAAACATATTTTCACTTTTAGATGGTGCTACTTCTCAATCTCCTCTAATAGGACCAGAACTTGAACCACAAAGGAACATTGCTGCAGATCGTTCAAGATCATTAGAAGAACGCTTGGAAGCATTTGAAGATATTTTCGACTCTGAGATCGGTGACACTAATTTAACACGAGCCCGCAATATTGAACGCGAATTTGGTTTAAGACAAATTTACCTGAAATTTGAAGGAAGCACACCTACTGGTACACAAAAAGATCGTATTGCTTTCGCTCAAGTTATGGATGCACTTAGAAGAGGTTATGATTCAATAACGGTAGCAACTTGTGGTAATTATGGAGCGGCAATTTCACTCGCTGCCTCATTAGCAGGATTAAGCTGTGTTATCTATATCCCCGAAAAATATCATACTAGTCGGGTTAAAGAGATTATGGATTGCGGAGCAGAAATCATACGTGTACCTGGAGATTATGAAAATGCTGTTAAAATTTCTCAAGAAATGGCCGATAAAAAAGAGTATTACGATGCTAATGCTGGTGGAGCTAATACTCCGTTACAATTTAAAACTTATGGGGAGATAGCTTACGAGATATATGATGACCTTCGAGATGCTCCAGCGGTTGTTGCCTTACCTGTTTCAAACGGCACTACTTTGGCTGGCATTTACAAAGGATTTGTAAGTCTTTACCGCCGAGGAAAAACATCGAGGATACCTAAAATTGTAGCAGGGTCATCTTTTGGAAAAAATCCGATTATTCAAGCCTATTTAAAGAATTTGCCAAATTGTGAAGATCTGATACCTGAGAAGATTCGTGAAACTGTAGTGAATGAGCCTTTAATCAATTGGCGTTCTATTGATGGGGACTATGCACTTTATGCAATTAGAAACTCTGAAGGATGGGCTTCTTATGCAAGTGATAAAAATATGTTAGCACACTCAAAACTTATTCGAGAAAAAGAGGGATTAAGTGTACTACCGGCTTCTACAGCAGGGCTTATTGCTTTATTAGACCGTCATAGGAGAGAATCACTTCAGAATGATCGATATGTTGCTGTTTTAACGGGGAGAAAAAGTTAAGTTATTTTTAAAAAATTATAAGTTTTTATAATGTTTATAAATAATTGGGATAATAATGTTGAAAAAATCTGCTATTGTATTTGCTGATCGACTTTATAATTGTGCAGATGGAAAAACTGCTCATGGACTGGTTCGATATAGTAAAAGATATAAAATTACTTGTGTGGTTGATTCTACCTTGCCTGAGGGTGATGCTTCAGAGATATTAGATGGTATAAAAAAAGATATTCCTTTATTCAATAATCTTGATAAAGCACTTTCATCAACCAATAGTAACACCTTTATTATTGGGGCGGTCTCTGAAGGAGGTATTCTACCTATGGGATATGATAAAGCAGTTGGCTGGGCGCTTTCACATGGGCTTGATGTTGTTTCAGGGTTACATCAGTTCTTATCAGATAATCCATATTTTATAAAACTAGCGAAAGAAAACTCCTGTAGGATTACCGATGTGAGAAAAATTTTCCGTGATCATAAACGAGTTTATACTGGAAAGATTAAAAATGTGGGTTCAACACGTATAGCTGTTCTAGGTACCGATTCAGCGATTGGGAAACGAACCCTAGCTGTGTTAATAACTGAGGAGTTAAAAAAACGTGGTATAACATCTGATATGATTTTTACAGGGCAAACTGGTTGGATTCAGGGATGGCCTCATGGTGTGGTAATTGATGCGATGATCAACGATTTTGTTGCTGGAGGAATTGAAGGCGCAATATTAGATTCGTGGCAAGATGACAGACCTGAGTATATGATGATCGAAGGTCAAGGTAGTCTTGTACATCCGTTTTTCCCAGGTGGATTTGAAATTCTCGCTGCCGGAAAAGTTAATGGTTTTATTTTAATTGATGCACCAAAACGAGCGCATCTCGATGGTTTTCCTGAGTACCCAATGCCAGATCCTGGTCGGGTAATTAAAATAGCCGAATTACTCACTGAGAAACCATTAATTGGCATAGGTATCAATCGGGAGAATATGAATGTAAAAGATATTGATAGGATAAAGAAAAAATTTGATAAAATATTTCATGTACCTATCGTTGAACCTTTATCTGAGGGGGTAAATGAAATAGTAGATTTTTTGGTGGACATGCATGAATAACGAACAGCCAAATCTGGTTTGTTTTTCGTCGATATCTATTTCTAATCCCATTATTTTTGATAAAGAAGCACAATCAGATATCACTTTGACTAAAGTTGATGGAAGCACGAGCAATTTTACCTTAAAGTTGAAATACGAAAATAAACTTAATAATACTCATCTACCCCTGCTCAGAATGGCATTCTGTATGCCGCTTCTTAATTATGGATTATTCAGTAAAAAGATTAACTTGGATTTCCCCACCACTGAGTCTGACATAAATCTTATAAACAAAATGAACCTCATTTTCAGTAGAGATATCTTTGTAAATAAAATAATACGACGGCGAACAAATTACATACTCCCTGAATTCTTTCCCAATGAAAATATGATTACGCCTGAAGATGCGAATCCAAAAGCACAAGTAGAACCTATTAAAATAACGTCTGATAATATATTAACACAAGAGATGGATAATAACCGATGTGGTATTCTTTCAAGTAGTGGTAAAGAAAGTTTACTTACCTATGGACTACTTGAAGAAATTGGATCTGATGTGTATCCATTATACATTAATGAGAGTGGGGGGCATTGGAGAACAGCACTCCCTGGTTATCAATACCACAAGGATAACGAACCAAATACTCAAAGAATCTGGACAAATGTCGATCGATTTTACAATTTTATGCTGGACAATCTAAAGTTCATCAGACCCGATTACAGAAAGATTCGAGGTGATACTTATCCAATAAGGCTTTGCATTTTTCCATATTATATTTTTGCTCTTCTCCCAATATTTATTGATAAAAAAATTGGAAATCTTCTAATTGGAAGTGAATTTGATGACCTAAGAATATCTCCTAAATATTGTGGTATAACTCATTATTATGGCATCTATGATCAACATCAAGATTATGATGATATTATGAATGCTTGGTATTCAAAAAGAATCCCGAGACTAGTTCAATGGTCAGCACTTCGCAATATATCAGGTTTAATCGTCGAGCGTATTCTTATTAAACGTTACCCAAAATTGGCTAAAAATCAACGATCTTGTCACTCTTGCCATATTGAAAAAAAGGAGATAATCCCATGTGGAACTTGTTCAAAATGTATGGGTGTATTACTTTTCCTATTAGCAAATAACGCTGATCCAAAAATAATGAACTTTAGAGAGATAGACATCTCATCTTTTCCAAAAAGAGTGGAAAAATCTAACCTTAGACTTGATCAAGATGAAAAAGATCAATCATTTTTCCTCCTAGGTAAAAATAAAGTTTTTCCTGCAATAAAACCTGTAGATCATGTAGAAAAGATTCATATAAACAATTCAACTTGCAATCCAGCTTTCATTCCCAAACAATTCAGAGATAAATTAATAAAAATAATTAAATTATACACTACCGGGTTTTGTGAGTTGAAAGATGATAAATGGATTCCTTTAGATGAAATAAATTATACAATTTAGGTTAATTCTTTTACCATTAGAAAGGCATCGCTTGTTCCATTGTTTTTAAATTTGTAATAATTATCAAGAGTCAAAGTTTTTCTAAATCCAATTTTTTCATAAAGAGCTAAAGCCGCGAAATTATTCATTGAAACTACTAATTTTATTTTCTTTATGTCGCGAGAGTACATATCATCTTCTGCAGCTTTTAATAGGCATGTTCCTATACCTTTTTTCTGAAAATTCGGGTCAACACTTAAAGTATCAATGCTTGCTATTTTTGCACCTTTTCGATATAAGACAATTATGAAACCCCGCAACACTTTGTCCATTACTTCAACAAGACAATTACTATTGGCATTTAAAATGAGATACTTTAATTGGTTTCGTGAATACGCCAGATGAATATCGAAGCATTTTTTCTCAAGTTCAAAAATTTTGTTTAGATCACCATAAGAAATTTGGCGTATATATCCTGAATCAATCATGACAAGGCATCTAGATAGTAGTCAAATAATTTTCCGTGATATACTGCTAATTTTTTTTTAATAAAATAACCTATTTTGGATTATTGATTTGATTATTGAGAGATTTTTTTTCCATTTCTTCTGTGATGATTAGTATACTTCCTAACTGCATTTTTGCTGATGTCCGAATGGGGACACGGTAAAAGTTACCTTTACTCTCCACATTTTTTGCTAAAGATTTTATTTCCAGATCAGCTTCTTCCATAAGTTGACATATCTTGGGAGCACTGCCCTTCACGCAGATACTTTCTGCCACTCGCCAAATCTCTCCTAGAAAGAACAGATCAAACAGATCTACTAGAACCTCGTTTTCAAAAGCCTCGGCCTTTGTCGCAATTCGTTCTTCAACTAGCCCCAGCATACGTTTTTCATGTTCGAGAGAAGCTTGTGCATTAACAATGTGTTTTTGTGACGCATCATATAATGTTTTATCAGCCGTCTCTGAATAATCTTTGAGTTTATTCAACAATCTCGTAGAATATTTCAGCCTTGCTTTCTTCCTACGATATCTCTCTTCGACTACCTCTTTAAAGGACTTAGTAGATGGAGTTTTGTCCATAAAAATAGGTGATAGATACATAGGGACTTCGCAGTTGAAACTGAAGCCACCAATCTCGTTTTGATACCATTCATCACTACACGCACCTCGTTTAATAGCCATTAAACTCATCGGGTCTTTTTTGTTGTAATAATCGATGTAATCTTTTAAACCATACATTTGATAAAATCCAGGAGAAAACATCTTTCCAAAAGGAACATCAGGCGAAGTCATTGTATCAGATAGAGGTATTCGGAGATTGTCAGCGAATTTCATTAATTTTGTATAAATATTAGGGATGTCTTCGCTAAAGTAATAGTAAGCATTTGTAAAACCACTATGATGTAGGCTGCATAGAAGCTCTGGTTTTTCTCGTTCAAGTACTTCTTTTACAGCTATGGTTTCAGGTCGTGATTTTGTCCACTGATAATCTTCATAGTGTATTGGAAACGTCCATTCATATTGATCTTCTGTGGGTTCTCTGAAACTTGATTTAGCCATTAGAGCAAAGGAATCTGGCATTGTGAACCAACCTTCATTTAAATGCATGCCTCTACGTTCAAGAATTGGAATAATTAACCATCGCCATCCAAAGTTATTTGCTGTAGGATGTGTTGCTAGCCATCTTGCAAAAAAGGTTGCAACTAAACTGCCAAGAGGTTCGTCACTGTGAGGTACTCCAATAATGAGTGCTGTTTTTTCACCTTTGCCTATATCAAGCATAGTAAGAGGTTCATTATTTATAGTATGCCCAATTATAGTATGCTTAACATTAGGCATGTTAATAATAAGATTTACTAAATGATCTATCTCTCCAACTGTAAGGAATCGGCTGTATAAAGGAATATCATTTAAAAGTTCGTTGATGTTTTTATTCACTTAAAGATCAACCTCTATACCAAGACCAGGCTTCTCCGATGGTATCACGTAACCATCTTTATATATTGCCCCGCCTTTTGCGATATCGTTTTCGAAATCTAATGCAGAATCTAAATCAGCATAGGAAACATTTTTGAAGGCACATGCAAAATGCACTCCAGCTGCCATTGCACCCATAGATTCATTCATACATCCGACCATTACTGGTATTTCAGCGATCTCAGCAAAAAAGTTTACTTTAATTGCATTAGAAATGCCACCTATTTTCATTAGCTTTATGTTGATCATGTCTGCAACTTCCATCTTTATAAGCCTCAGGCTGTCTCTAAGAGTTAGGGCTGTTTCATCAGCCATTATAGGAACTGGACATTGGGCAGTTACTTCTTTTAAAGCATACAGATATTTTGCAGGTGTTGGTTGTTCAAGTATTTCTATGTCTGCACCAAGTTTTTCAAGTGTCTCGATGACGCGCAAGGCTTTTTCAAGTGTGTATCCTTCGTTTGCATCAAGACGTATTTTAACATTAGGACCTACAACACTTCTTATGCCAAGTACCGCTTCAATATCTTGGTCTGGGTCCATCCCGCATTTCATCTTGAGGCAATTAAATCCTTGAGAAACATAATCCTTTGCTTTTTCCACCATAACATCGACAGGATTCAGACCAATTGTTACAGAAGTTTCAATTTTATCCCTATATCCCCCAAGGAGTTTATACAAAGGCATATTTGCATTTTTTCCAAGAATGTCATATAGCGCCATGTTTACTCCGGCTTTTATCGAGGGATTTGCCTTTAATTTTTCTTCTATCACTTCATTCAACATATTAATACAAGTAGGGTCCTTACCTATCAAAATATCTTTTAGAACGGAATTGAATGATGTTAAAACGCTATCCTTTGTTTCTGAGGTTACTGTATCTGGTGTGGCACATCCCCATCCAATAATCTCTAAATCAGTTTCAAGCTTGATAAAAACATTAATAGCTGTATCCACTGTTTCATTTGCTATAGTAAAAGGTTCTTTGAGTTTTAATTCAATAGGTATTGCTGTTGCTGAAGTAATACGCATATACTGCTATATGCTTGAAGGATATTAAAGTAATCGCTATAAGAAATCTGATTCTTTATAGATCTTTTGCCTCTTTTATTGAATATTTCTCATTTTCTATCGTTTTAATTAGAGTTAGAAGTTGTCGTTTTTTACTTATGGATATTTTAAATTCGTTTCTATACGGACATTCTTTATCAAAAATTGCACATTTTTTATCTTTGTCGTAGGTTATAGGATACAACTTACATCCTTTGGGTCTATATAAATAAATGGTGCAACCTGTACCGTTATGGAAAACACAACGACCATTTTTATTTCTCAACTGTAACCAACCATTTCTTTTTATTACAAAAAAATCTTTACCAAATCCCAACTTTGTAATTCTATTAATGTCGCCATTTGAAAGAATCATATTCGTACCCACACAACAACGGATACATTTATGAACAATGCAGCAATTTTCCATGGATTATAAGCCACAGTATCATTTTAACTTAGAAAAATTTATTCTACATTAATGATTAGTTTTAAAACTATTTATAAAGAAGAATATGATCTTTTGAAATAAATCATTTAACTTGAAATGCTGGAGAAATTGGAATATAATGTTAAGCGAAAGGGATATCTTTAATTGCCTAGAGCATATCTATTCGAAGATAACCAATTGTTTTCTATGTTTGCATTGTCATGAATGTTGTGATTTTATTATCTGGTTTAAACCTGAGTAAATCCATATCAGAGACTATATGAAAAAAACACAATATCTAATATGTTGTATGGTTAACTGAACGATTTGAAAAAAATAACATGCGATGTCCGTATCTAAAAAATGATAGATGTATTATTTATCCAGTGCGAACAATTGTTTGTAGATTGCAGGTAAATATGTCTGAGTTACCATGTAAACATAACAAAAATCGCTTTATGTCAAATAACAATTCAAAAAAATCAAAAAAGAATTTAATCTAATTATGAGAGATGTTGACGGGTTTAGAGACTTTTATAGTACCCGTAAATTAATTACATAGCTTCATAAACCATAAGTTATCAAAGCATAGATTTATGCAGGACTTAATCAAACATAGAAAAGGGTATTTGTGTTTCTTTATTTGTTATTTCTAAGCAACTTGTAATATAATTTTTAAATTTTAAACTAGAGCGTTTTAACATTACTATAAATATTGAAATTAGCGTGTTTTTTTGTTTTTTACATCATTTTTACCTTGGAAATTGCTCCCAACTATTATAAAGATAATTTTTTTATAACAATTGATAAAAATATAGTATTTAAAAATTCAAAAAAAGAACTATAATTAATGCTTATTTAATATGACGATCATTAAACAATTAAGATATGTTATGATAAATTTAGTATCTAGACGAAGGATGAAATATTGAGCAAAAAAATTTTTATTTTTATCCCAACACTTTACTTCTTAATTAGCATATTTCTCATTTTTTTATTTCATTTAGATCATTTTGAAATTTGAATAATCATAAATAAAAGGCGGTATACAATGAACAGTAATGAATTGAAAGGAAGAAAAATCGTTACACCTTGTTATAATCACCTTGGAGGAATATTAGGTGAGGCTCTTTTTACTTTTCTTGTTAAAGAAAAATGGATACAAAAAGATAAAAATGATATAGATTATAATATTACTCAAAAAGGCTGGGAGGAACTGGAGATTTTTGGAATCGATATAGAAAAACTTCGTTCAACAGAAAAAAAAATAGTAACTGCTTGTATTGAACAACATTATGGCATTTATCATAAGCATACTGGAGCGCTTTTAGGTTCGTTAATTACCGATTTACTTATTGAACTTGGATGGATTGCAAAAAAGCAAGAAAATCAACTTAAAGTTACAAAAAAAGGCTTACATGGACTTAATGCCTTAGGTGTTAACATTAAAAATATTATAGAAATATTATAAGAAGAATTTTATCATTAATTTTATTGTGCGGCTCATTATAAAAAAAAGAGGCAATTATACCAATAGTTATTTTAAAACAATTTTATTACTTCTTTGAAATTATGAAGATTGACTCTATTAATAAAAAAATTCTTTATCTTTTGCAAAAAGATGCGCGGACGACATATAAAGAGATTGCTAACGAACTTAAACGATCGGAAACAACCATACGAGATCGTATAAAAGCAATGGAAAGAATAGGTATCATCCAAGGATATACTGCTTTGATTAATAAAACAGCTCTTGGATTGAATTTCTTTGCAATGATATTTGGCAAGCCTACTTCTACATCTGAATTAGATTCTATAACTGAGAAAATTAAAAAAGTAAAAAATGTTTTGCGCGTATATCAGATATCTGGAGAACAAAGACTTGCAATTTTTATGGTAGCTCCATCATATAAAGAATTAAAAGAAATTATTAGAACTCAACTTATTCCAATTGGATTGAAAGATGAAGAAATCGTCACTGTTCTTGAAGCAGATCAAGAGTTCATATCACCCCTGGAAATCCCATAGAAAATTTAATTTTTAAGATAAAAACAGATATTTAATCATTTTTTATAAGAAAAATCCGCGGTTAATTGTAATTTTAGTAAATTTTTTACAATTTTCTTCTAGGAATATTTATGAATTTATGGTAATTATTAAAAATAAGCTTTAGACAATATATCTAATATTAGGAATAATAATAAAAAAACTTAAGAATTTAAATCTAAGAAAAAAATAATATTTACTATGAAATGAGAAAAAATGAAGGCCAAAGGTTTTATACTAAATATTCTGCTCTACAATCGTTTTTATCTCTCAACTTTTAAAAGTAATGGAGGTTAGAAAAATATGATAACCGGACAGCAACCAATAATTATATTAAAAGAAGGGACAAAAAGAGAAAAAGGTAAAGGCGCACAGTTCAACAATATCATGGCTGCACTTGCTATCTCTGATGCTGTAAAGTCAACACTTGGACCCAAAGGTATGGATAAGATGCTTGTTGACTCTATAGGTGATGTTGTTGTAACAAATGACGGGGCAACTATTCTGAAAGAGATTGATGTGGAACACCCTGCTGCTAAGATGATTGTAGAAGTTGCAAAATCTCAAGATGAGGAATGTGGAGATGGGACTACGACTGCTGTTATTCTAACAGGTGAGTTGTTAAAATATGCTGGCGAGCTTTTAGAACAGAATGTTCATTCGACCGTTATTTCAAGTGGGTACAAGATGGCTGCTGAGAAAGTAGTAGATGTTTTGAACAAAATTGCAATACCAATAAAACCAGGGGATAAAAACGCACTTAAATATATTGCAATCACTTCTATGGCTAGTAAAGGAACAGGAGGTTCAAAAGAGCTCCTTGCTAGTATCGTCGTTGATTCTGTAACTAGTATAACAGAAACAATAGATGGGAAAACCTATGTGGATTTAGATAACATCCAGATTCAGAAGAAGGTAGGAGGAAGCATAGAAGATACTGATATCATCAAAGGTATTATTTTAGATAAAGAACGAATCCAGGAAATCATGCCAAAACAAGTAAAAAATGCAAAGATCGCATTAGTAAACTCTGCTTTTGAAGTGAAAAAAACCGAGGTAGATGCACGTATTCAGATTAATGATCCGACACAATTACAAGCATTTCTTGACGAGGAAGAAATCATGCTTAAAAAGATGGTTGACAAGGTTAAAAAATACGGTGCGAACGTGCTTATTTGTCAAAAAGGTATTGATGATTTAGCAGAGCATTTCCTTGCAAAAGACAGAATCTATGCTGTAAAAAACGCAAGCGAAAGTGATATGGGCAAACTTGCGAAAGCAACTGGTGCAAGAATTATTGTAAAACTTGATGATCTAACATCAAAGGATCTTGGCTATGCTGGATCTGTTGAAGAGAAAAAAATTGGTGAAGACAAAATGACCTTCATCTCTAAATGTAAAAACCCGAAAGCAGTTTCAATACTTATTAGGGGAGGAACTGAACATGTTGTTGATGAACTTGAAAGAGGGCTTCATGATGCACTTTCCGTAGTAAAGGTTGCCCTGGAAGATGGAAGGATGACTGCTGGTGGTGGTGCAACAGCAACAGAAATAGCAATGGCACTTCGCGACTATGCTCCTAGTGTTGGTGGTAGAGAACAAATGGCGATTGAAGCGTTTGCAAAAGCCATGGAAGTAGTTCCAAGGACGTTGTCTGAGAACGCAGGTCTAGATCCAATTGATATGATGTTAGAAATACGTAGAGCACACAAAAAAGGAAATAAATACGCAGGAGTTAATGTAAATAGTGGAAAAGTTGAAGATATGTTGAAAAATAATGTTGTAGAACCACTTCGGTTAAATATTCAAGAGGTCCAAACTGCGTCTGAGGCAGCAACGATGATCTTAAGAATAGATGATGTTATCGCATCAAAAGGTGGAGGCAGAATCCCTCCAGGTCCTCCAAGTGGTAGTGGAGGTGAAGATTTCAATAATTATTAGACTCCCTCCCTATTTTTATCGCATAAGAAAATGGTTTATGAAGAGGTTAAGATCTAACAAGAAATATCCAATTATTTTTCAGAGAAAGGGATGATTCGCTATTAGAAAATATTTCTGTATACTATTATTCTTAACTTTGTTTTTACGATAAAATTCTTTTAGAGAGTTAAATCAGATATGGCTTATTTGATAGCGTATTATCTTTATGATAATACCACAAATTTTACCTTTTGCTCCTTCAAAAGTTTTAAATAATACCTCATTTAAATATTAAATATGATAAACAATGTTAAATAAGAATCAGTGTAAAAATAATAATTCAAAAAAGAAAAAAATAATACCTAAAGATATTCCTATAATTTTTATTAATGATTAATAATAAAATAAATATTTTTTAGTTAAACTCCTTCTTGAAGAACTGGTTCCTCCCTATAAGTTGTAGCGAGCTCATCATTAATAACTTCTGCAAGACGGCGAATTCCTTCTTTTATTGTCTCATCTTCCGAAAACGAAAAGTTCAAACGCATCGAATTATAGTTCCCGCCATCTGGATAAAAAGCGCTACCTGCTACATATGCTACTTTTTTTGCTATTGCTTTTTGTAACATTAAACTTGTGTTAACCCTTTTTGGTAGGGTTATCCAAATAAACATTCCCCCTTTAGGAATAGTCCATTTTACATTCTTAGGAAAATATTTTTTTAAGGACTTTACCATTATATCACGTTTTCTTTTATACATCTTTGATATCTCTAATACTTGTCTATCAATATAACCACCATTTATGTATTCATATGCAACATATTGGCTAAAGACATTTGTACACAGATCAGCAGCTTGTTTGGCAAGAACCAATTTATCAAGTATCTCTTTAGATGCAATTACCCATCCCAATCTAAAACCAGGAGCTAAAATTTTTGAAAAAGTACTGACATAAATTACCCTTCCTTTTGTATCAAAAGATTTTATTGGCAGAATTGATTTCCCTTCAAATATGAGTTCACCATAGGGATCATCTTCAATTATAAGAAAATCATACTCTGAGGCAATATCCAAGAGTTCTTTTCTATGACTAAGTGAAACGGTTTCCCCTGAGGGGTTTTGAAAATTAGAAACAGTATAGAGAAATTTTGGGTTGATACCAGTTTTATGTAGTCTTTTTAGGTTTCTTCGAAGTGAATCAATGTCAATATCTACTTCAGTCATTGGAATTGATTCACAGTTTGCTTCAAAGGCACTAAATGCTTGAATTGCCCCAAGATAAGTTGGAACACTTGATAAGTATGTGTCACCCGGATCCAAAAAACAAAGCGCTGATAAAAATAATGCCTGCTGTGCTCCTGTTGTTATTAAAATATCGTGTAATTCACAATTAATTTTTTTATTATTTTTCATTCTTTCAGCAAGAGCGCCTCTCAGGGAAGGCAAACCTTCTGTGGTACCATATTGTAGAGCATTTCTTATATTATTTTTAAATATTTTTTCACTACATTGATGAATAATATCAACAGGGAAAGCAGAAGGGTTAGGAAGACCGCCTCCAAATGAAATCATATCCGGAATCTGAGTTATTTTTAGTAGTTCCCTAATCTCAGATGCTCTTAACATCTTTGCTTTATTTGAGAATAATCTCTCAATATTTACAACCATAAGAAATCCCCTGTATTACTGCAACAAAGATGATTTTATAAACGTTAGTATTTATCTTTAAAGTATAAAAGTTTAATAAATTGGGAAAATTTTTATCCACGGTAAATCACAAAAACAAGATATCCTATATAAATTATTAAGAAAAGCATCCCTTCCCAAGATTCTAAATAATGTTTCTTTCTACCTGTAAACATAGTAATAAAAAGAAGCAAAGGAGCGAGTATTGCAATAAAGATATCCACATTGCTTGCTATTGTAAATTGTAGTGGTCTAATCATTGAACTTATACCAAGAATTAGTAAAATATTGAAGATATTTGAACCTACAATATTTCCGATGGCGATATCTGCATTTCTCTTAAATGCAGCTATAGCTGATGTTGCCAATTCGGGAAGTGATGTACCAAGGGCGACAATAGTTAAAGCAATTAAAGATTGACTAACTCCAATAAAAGATGCAATCTCAACTGCACCATCAACAACCCATTTAGCACCAATATTCAAAGCAATAAGTCCAATGACTATAAAAAAAAATGATTTTAAATAATTATATTGTTTTATTTCCAGTTTAAAAGATTCTTTATTTTCATTTCTTTGCTTTTTCGCAACCTTAAAAATATAATATAAAAAAATTATGAAAAATAAGATTAAAATCAAACCATCTAATCTACCAAGTTTAGTACCATTATTTTGAAAGATTAAATTATCATTTACTAAAACACCAAGGAGGATTGTGACAAATAAACAAAATGGTATTTCTTTCCAAACTGTGTCCTTTGTAATCACTAAAGGAAAAATAATTGATGAAATGCCGAGGATGACAAATATATTTATAATATTGCTTCCAAGAACGTTACCAATGGCAATCTGAGGATTCCCTTGAATACTTGCAAATATGTTTACAATAAGTTCAGGAGCAGAAGTCCCAAAAGCAACAATGGTCAATCCAATTATTAAATCAGAAACCCTTATTTTTTTTGCTATTGCTGAAGCCCCATCTACAAGAAAATCCGCACCCTTAACAAGAAATATGAATCCAATAATAAATAAAATGAAACTTAACATACTATCATTTTTTCAATATTCTTTTTTATCTATAAATCTACACAATAGACCATAAGAATATTGTTTAAAATTATTTTTCTTTTATTGATAGTATCGTTTTATTATGTGATAGTTTGTTAAGCTCGCTATTAATTTTTTCAATTGCTTTATTTTTATCCTTACCTAACCCTATTGCATCTGGATTTAGTTCATCTGATTTAATTTGTTTTAACCATTTTTCTAAAATTTTTCTTTCATCCATTTTTTCTACCTTTTCCTTTATAGTGATTATGGTCCAAATAAATCTATACTTTCTTCTTCATAACTTTCAAAATATTGCTTTTCATCCTTCTCTTTTACTTTATTCTTTCTTTTTTTTGATGTCATATGCTCATCCCTCCAAAGATTTTCTTAAAATCATTTAAAATTACTCAAATCAATATTTAAGTATTGAGGTATTTTAACAAGGAAAAAATTGGAAAAAAAACAAAAAAACAAGGAACAAATTGATAAATCCATTTTATCTAATATTTAAATAAAAGTGATTAGTATGGAAAATATCATTAAAACAATAATAGAATTAGGAAATTTCAAAACTTTCATAAGAATTATTCAAAAAGCAGGTTTAACACAAAACCTTTCAAATGGAAGTCAATTTACAGTCTTTGCACCAAATGATGTTGCCTTTTCTAAATTTTCACCCGAGAAAATTGATAATTTGCTAAATGATAAAGATCGATTATTAACTATTCTTAAAGCTCATATAATTGCAAAAAAAATTATGTCAACATCCTTAATTAATTTAAAAAAAATAAAAACAATCAATGGAAAAGAATTAATAATCTCAACAACAAAGGGCTTTAGAATTAACGATATTAATGTGATAAAAACTGACGTTGAATGTACTAATGGAGTTATTCATGCCATTGATAACGTTTTTTTATTGAAGTAATATTATCTTATTGTAGTGAATTTTAAAATAACACCTGTTCCTTTAAGTTTTTCTTGGATACGATCAATAAAATCAAGTTCCTCTGAAATTGGGATATGGCGCTTCCAATCATAGATAAAATCATGTTCACCGATATGATACTTTAATCCCATTTCATTTAATTTGTTGAAAATTATAGATGCTTTTTCACCATCTGCATTATGAAATACATCAATATAGGTCTCCATAAATAACTCCTCTACAAATCGTTAGAGGAAATTCTAATAAAAATGTATTCATTAATGTTGGGATACTTATATGTTAAATGTTGGTAATCAAACCCATTTCCCAAAATATTTTCATGTCAATATATTAATATCTTAATGATTGCTAAAAATTTAGAGATTGAACATAACCCTGACTGAATATTGATATGGGTATGATAATTAGCAATTAAAACTTCGAATCTGTATAACATGCCCTTACGTAACCAAATTCTTAATAATAAAAAAAATTGATGTTTGAATACTCATGTTTATAGATTAACACCCCAACAAAAAGATTTTTAATTTACTCTGATATAATAAGAGACGTGAACTAAATGTATAAAAAACCAAAAAAAGAATTTCCAATTAAATACATGCGTAAAGGTTTATTTAAAGATGAAAATTTTCAAGAAAAAAGGTTAAAAAAGAAGGGAAAAAGACGAATAAAAAAACCGAAAACATCTGTACATATTAAAACTGGAATAGGAAGAAACAAATAAAGATATTGTCAACTAATTTTATTATATTTTTTTCAATTTCATTATTCAATAGAAAAATTAACAACCCAATTAAGTAATTTATTTACTTTAGAGAAGAAGAGCTTCTTTTCAATTGATAGCCTAAGAAAATTAGTTGTAATCAATTTTTACTTTTGTTTTCTTTTATTTTTTACTGTTTTTTCCTTGGAAAACACTCTCAAAATTCATAAACTCACCCAGATTTTAATAAAATTGAGATATTATATATTATATTAAGGTGAAAATATGGCAAGAAAACCAGGCAGAATGTACAGAAGTATAAAACAGCAACCATTCACTCGAAAAGAATATATGGGTGGAATACCCGCATCTAGAATTACTCAGTTTGATATGGGAGATAAAACATCAAAATTCCCAATACGTCTTTCTTTGATTACAAATGAGCGATGTCAGATTCGTCATAACGCATTAGAATCAGCACGTATAACTGCTAACAGAGCATTAGAAAAATATGTTGGGGCATCAAATTACCGATTAAGAATTCATGTTTTTCCTCATCATGTTCTTCGGGAAAACAAACAAGCAACTGGAGCGGGAGCGGATCGTGTTTCGCAGGGAATGCGAGCATCGTTTGGAAAGACTGTAGGAACTGCTGCAAGAGTAGAGACGGGACAGGAAATAATGTCAGTTTTAACAAGTGAAAGAAATGTTGAATTTGCAAAGAATGCCCTTCGAAAAGCGGGAATGAAAATACCCCCTCCTTGTATAGTTACTTTTAGTAAAAATACTTAATATATAACATGGTTGGTGAAATATTTGGGAAATATTAGACAATCCAACATAAAAAATATCGCTAAAGAACTTACTAAAAAGTATCCAAATCAATTTCGCTTTGATGATTTCCAACATAATAAGAAACTGGTAGCAGAATATACCGATGTTAAAAGTAAAGAGTTGAGAAATCGTATTGCAGGCTATATAATAACATTTCTCTCAAATAAAAAATCAGAAAAAAAACTATATGAAAGAGGAAATGAATTAAAAAATACTTAAAAAAAGAAAATATTTCCTTTTTCTAAATTTACTTACCTTTACGCCAGCCTTTTAAAAAAGTAAAAAATCCTCTTTTATACCATATTCCTAAATAGGGAGATAATGCTTCACTAACAAATCTAATATCTTCGATAGAATAAAACGCTTTTGGATTATGTTGCTTAACTATCTTGATTACCTCATGGATGTTTTGACGGTTTACTACAGTAAAAATTATTTTTACTTTTCCCTTCGAACCATCAGCGTCTATTGCTGTAACACCAAAATCGGCTTTTCTTAACGCCTCTGTTAACTCTTTCGCATCTCTTCTGGTTATTATCCTGATAGAAACTGTACCAATGGATAGCTTTTCTTCAATTAAAATTCCAACTAGATTACCAATTGCAAAACCGCCAGCATAAAATATGTAATAATAAACATTTGTCAAATTCTGTATGATTTGACCAATTGCCATAAGCCACACAAGAATCTCGAAAAACCCAATAATTGGAGCTAAATATCTTAGTCCTTTAGAGACGAAAATAATTCGAATTGTTCCGAGACTAACATCACAAACCCGGGCAAAAAAAATTAGCAATGGCAATATTATCCATGCATACATTTCTGATCCTGTTAAACCAATAAAACCCATTGTCTATTTCTCCATATATTATATGTTTAATAAAATTATTTACATATCTTAAGGAAAAAAAATGAACTTTTATTTTTTAAATTTTTTCCGCGCTATTCAAGTTTTTTTAAATAATTTCCTTATTTATCCCGCTCAACTCTTATAAACACATTTATCCTATATTAATTAATTAAAATTATTAAACTTTTAGAAAAAGGGTTTTATATGCATCCTCAAAAAAAGAAAAAAATTAGAAAAAACGATGATTATTATGATGCAGAAGAATTAGCAGATCTAGGTATTTTCATAGATCATGATAAAGAAAATATTGAAGATGAATAATAGGAGAGTCTATAGCTATTGCTCAAAGAAGAAAATGGATATGAATCTTAAAATTATAAGAACTGGGATTATTCGATGATTATGATAAAAACGATGAAGATTAAAAAAATAAAATAAGAATTTTTATAATAATCTTAGAAATCATATTATTATTTTTAGTGATAATACTAAATATCCATAGTTTTATTTCATGAGCGTCTCAGAAAAAAATTTATAAGTTGAGATGAATGATTATGATTGATAAAACCAGGTTTCCAATTTACGGTTATATATGTAGCATTATTGCACTATTATTCTTTATAGCTCATTTCTTATATTTAATAGATTTCTGTCCCTATGGTATTTCAACTGTCATTAGAATTAGTTTTATCCAGGTTATTCTTGCAATATTGGCGATTTATTTTGGATGTTGTTCCGAATCCAAAAAAGCTAAAATGAGTATTGTTCTTGGATTTCTTATAATAATTCTGGTAATTTTATATTTTTTGATAGTCGTTCTTCCATGTTTATCATCATAAATACTAAGTCGTTAATTTTCTAATATTTTTTTATACAGCAATTATTGACATTGCGGTAGGTGTGATTGAAAAAGTCAAAGGGATTAATAAAAAAACACATGAAATTATGTTATTGAATCCGTGATTTTGCAAAAAAAACAGTTGCTATTGAAATAACTGTAAATTTTTTCTTTTCTTACTATATTCTTTGGTTTATTAGATATTTTCTAATTTTATTTGCATTCAGGTATTTTATCAAGACCTTTTAAATTTCTTGTTAGTGTTACTACATTTCCAACTGCTTTTATATAACCTACGGGTAAACATATTGTTATATGGCCTAGTAAGGGTTTTTTGTAACCAAGTTCTTTTACAGCTTCGTCTGATAATTCAATATGTATATGTGTTATATCCCACTTTTTGGTATTTATTTCCATCCCTGTTATTTCACCAGCTTGAAAACCATCTAATGTTACTACATTCATACCATCTAATTTACTATATCTCATATAGACCCCTATTGTTTAATGTGCTGTTAAGAATATAACATTTTTGCTAAATACTTATCTTTAAATTTATTTGATATAAAAAATAGTATATGATTATAGCTAATTTTTGAGTAATTTAAAATTTATCATATCTAAAGATCATAAGTAAGAAAATTTTTAAATTCTTATTTGGGTTAAAAGTCTTGAAATATGAAAAAACTTAGAATTGTTGGAATTATCTTCTTATTGTTTATAGGATTAATTGTTTTAGGTTTTATTACAGGCTTTTTTTCAATACCTTCGATTAAAAATATAAGTAACAGATGGGGGAATATCTCAGAGAATACAATTGAAATTATAAGTAGTATAACGATTGAAAATAATAATCCTTTCAAGATTATTTTACCGAGAGTTGAAATAGATTACAATTTAAAAATGAATAATATCACTATGGCTTCTGGGAAAATTGAAAATATTCATTTGCAGAAGGGAGATGCAACAATAGAAGTGAGCTCATATCTTGATAATACTAAGATTCCTGAATGGTGGGTATCTCATATTGAAAATAATGAATCAACTATTGTGAATATTGAACCTGTTGTAATTATTGATGCAGAATTTACAGAGCCTCATATTGAAACACCAAAGAAAACAATACCAATAAATACTGATCTTCTTGCAGACATAAAAACAAATAATGAAAGAATTATAGAAATTGGACCTGGTAATCTTGTCGTAAAATCAGTTATTGCAAATTGGGGAAATATTACCAATGAAACAACAGAACTTCTTATTGGTATAATGGTAAATAATTCATTATCTACCAATATTCCAATTCCAAAGATATATTACAGAATAAAAATGAACAATATTACTATAGGAAATGGTACCATAAAGGATTTAACTATTTTAAAAGCAAATAATTATTCCACCATAAATTTAGCAACTAAAATAAATAACTATAAGCTAGACGACTGGTTTATTTCACATCTTCAAAATAATGAACATTCTATTCTTGAAATTACTATCAATACAGAATTAGAATATGAAAAAATTAGCTATATTGTTGAAGATTTTTTAATTTATATACACGAATTTAATACCAATATTTTAGGCCATAACTTATAGTTATTAAATCATAATAAAAATAAAGTAAGATTTAATTCAAATTGATTATTATCCTCTCTGCTATAAGTCTGATTAAGAAAAACGCTAACTACAACATGAATTATTCTAATTTAAAAAAACAGATTTTAACTTTTATCTTTTTATAAGTTCAATTGGTGAAATTAAATCCATTAGAAATGGTTTTAGAAATTTTCTAACACCAGCCATCCAAACAATTGCACAAAATATTAGAATAATTGTCAAATAATTCCATTCGTTAATTACAAGACCAAGTGCAATTCCAGCAGCAGGAGCATGCTCGGTATTAGTTACAGTCATTAAAAAAATAGCTATTCCAACAGCGATAGCGCCAAATACAATTAGCGCCATTTTTTGAGTTATAAAAAAATTGCTGAACCCCTCAATAAAAGAAATATAATTACAGATTATTCCAACTATAATTCCAACCAAATACCCACCTATTAATCTTCTAGGATCAGAAGAATATGTATTTGGCATTGTAAAGACAATAAATGCACTTGCGCCAAGGGCGGCAATTATTGCTGTTTCAGTAAGAACATTTAGAAAAACAAGTGCAGCTAAAATAGTAAGTGTAGCCAAAACACATTGAAAAATATATTTGTGAACATTTTTTCTGAATTTATCATCAAAAAATCTCATTAATAAATCCTCAATATAACTTTTTATCTATATAACACCGACATTTCTTATAATAATTTTTATATTCCTGGATTTCTAAACCTCTGTAAGAATAACTTATTTTATTATATAGCATTTTTCTATCTCTTATATATAATATATACCTAATTCTGAAGTCAATCCAACTATCTATTAGTGTTAGATATATAACTGGATCCTTAGTATTGACTATGATATTTCTATAACCATCTTTTTCTTTTGAAATATATCACCAATAAAATCCCAATAAGAAGCATTGATATTAAAGCCATTGGATAACCCCAAAACCAGTTTAATTCTGGCATGTTAAAAGGGCTAATATCAGGATTAAAATTCATACCATAAATACCTGCAACAAATGTCAATGGAATAAAAATGGCTGCAAAAATAGTAAGGACTTTCATCACTTCATTCATCTTATTACTAACACTACTCATATAGATGTCAAGCATACCAGAAACCATATCACGATAAGTCTCAATCGTATCGATTACCTGTATTGTATGATCATATAAATCACGAAGATAAACATGCGTGGTTTCTCGAATTAATTTAGAATCTTCACGCAACAAATTATTAATTACTTCTCGAAGAGGCCATACTGATTTACGTAGATATACCATCTCACGTTTTAGATTATATATATCCTGCAACAGCTCAGGATCAGGCTTCGAAACAACATCCTCTTCCATATTCTCAATTTTCTCACCAATTTTTTCAAGGATGATAAAATAATTATCCACAATAGCATCAAAAAGAGCATAAACTAGGTAATCAGCACTTCTTTTTCGAATACGACCTTTACCTTTGCGAATACGCTCGCGAATAGCATCAAAAACATCGCCGATGCTTTCTTGAAAAGAAATAACAAAATTCTTACCAAGAATAAAACTTATTTGTTCACTATGTATTTCATGTGTTTTATCATTAATATAAAGCATTTTTAAAACATAAAAGATGTATTTTTCAAAATCCTCCATTTTAGGTCGCTGATCAGTATTTAAAATATCTTCTAAAACAAGAGGATGAATATCAAAACAATTGCCCAATTTTTCTATTACTTCTACTTCATGTAAACCATCAACATTTATCCAAGTTACTGTAGGTTTTCGTTTAAATGAAAAACATTCTTCAACTTTTTGAACTTCTTTTTCAATAAAAGTAGAAATATTATAGTCAATAACAGTGATTTTTACTTTATCTGTTTTTTTTTCACCTATATGAACAAGTTCTCCAGGTGGAAGTCCTCTTGTTTTTGAACTTTTTTTAATTAATCTAGGCAATATGCCATTCCTCCTCTAATTATTATATTGACTATTATTCAAATCATATACATTTTATCATTTATTTCATTTGATATATCTTTCTAATAGGCCATGAAATCTCGATTTTTTCTTTATCAAAACGTTCTTTCAAAGCTTTGATAAACTCATTTATTACCACAAATCGTTTCATTGTTTCTTCTACTCTTAAAACCGTAATAAAATTAATATTTGAATCTCCAAATTCTCTATATCTAAAAACCGGCTCAAAATCCTTGACAGCACCTGCTATTGTTTGTTGTATTTCTTTTGCGACTTCGAGTGTAATTTTTTCAACCTTTTTTAAATCAGACTCATAAGCAACTCCACATGGAATCCATACTGACATATCCTGTTTAGGTTTAGAAAAATTGGTGATGTTACTCTCTGCTAGTTTTCCATTTGGGATTATAAGTAGATTATCAGTTAAAGTTTGAATCCTTGTTGATCTCCATCCGATGTCTTCTACAAATCCTTTGGTGTTTTCATCTATCTCAATGTAATCACCAACATCAATGGGCCTATCTGAAACAAGATGTAAACCTGCAAAGAAATTGGTAAGAGTGCTTTGAAGTGCAAGACCTATTGCAAGCGCTCCGAGTCCAACTCCTGCTATCATTGGAGTTATATCAAGATCAAAATATCCAAGAATTACGACAATAGCTACAACGAATAATATTACTGTTACGGTTTTATTTAATAAACCAGGAGTCCGTTCAAATCCTCTACGAACTTTAAGCCATCCAAGCATTAAAACAGTTAGAATCCTTGAAATAAACAAGGCTATTAGAAAAGTAACTATAATGAAAAATAAACCGTCAATCCAAAATTTATATCTATCCGGAGAAGTTAGTAGTTCTATTGCAGTATATAAACCAATGAAAAATATTATTGCAAATAATGGTTTTGAAATTTGTTTAAATATAAAATCTCCATATGTTTTTTTTCTTCCCGCAATTCTATTTACAGTTAATCTTAAAATAAAATATGCAAGAGTGACAAAAATAATAGTTCCAATTAGAATTATTAAAAACCTTGTAAACTCGTTACTGATCAAATCATCAAATACTGACAATAATTTTCTTCTCCTGCAATCAATAGTGAGATTGATGTTTAAAATAAATAGTTTCTGAATTGAATAAAATAATATTTCTCAATATATTATTATGATAGATATTGTGACTTTTATATTTTGATTCCAATCTTGAATTGGAACCATTTAATATTTTGCTTTTTACTTGAAAATATGCTCAATATAATACTCTCTTAACTTTTTTTTGGGCTCCTGTAGGGTTTCAGGAGCCCTATGTACCTCTACGTCGTCAAATCAGATCATTTTTTCACTGATTTTCCTTTTTATAGAGGTTATTTATCAAAATAAGATTTGTATTTATGAATTTATTTATTGATTTTTATCAATACTGTTCTATGAAATTCACTAAGCATATTAAAACTACATCTTGAGGGAAGTTAAATCATTTCTTTAAAATTATGTAATTTCATCCTCAATATCGTTTATTAAAATTACATCTTTATTATACGACCCATCTGAATAAATATACATATCTGGTATTAATTGAGTAACACCGATTATTTTTAAAATTTTTATTCTTCTATGACCACTTAAGATTTCAAACCTACCGTTTCCTTTTCTGTTTAGAACAACTGGTTCCATCTTTATTTTATTTAAATCTATCATTTTAGTTCCTCCTAGCCAGTTGAATAAAGTAAAATATGTATATCAACTTTAGGGTCAAAAAATATGAAATTTTATTTTAAAAAAACAAAAAACAGGACGTAATTATTCATTAATGTTATAGCTTCATCATGATTCGTTTTGTTTTTTTTATTGTTTGTTAATAATATTCTTTTAGATGTATTTCTTAGAAAATTTATGTTTATATATGAGATTTATATTTCAGCTAAGTTAAGTGACTTTGATGATCAATATTGAAAATTTAACAAAGAAATTTGAAAAAATAATTGCGGTTGATAATATAAATCTACAGATAAATGAGGGGGAGATATTTGGATTACTTGGACCAAATGGAGCAGGAAAAACCACAACACTTCTAATGTTAACTACACTTAAACCACCAACGTCAGGTACTGCAACTATTAATAATTTTGATATTATTAAACAACCTGATATGGTTAGAAAATCAATTGGAATAGTATTCCAGGACCCAAGTTCAGATGAAATATTAACTGGTTATGAAAATCTTAAGCTTCATGGATGGTTATACGATATGCCAGATGATTTAAAAGAACGAAGAATCACCGAAGTTCTTGAATTAGTTGATCTTACAAAAAGGAAAGATGATTTAGTAAAAAAATACTCAGGAGGTATGAGAAGAAGGCTAGAACTTGCTAGAGGACTTATGCATCATCCAAAGGTATTGTTTTTAGATGAACCAACTCTTGGACTTGATCCTCAATCACGTGAATATATCTGGAAATATATTGAGAAATTATCCAAAGAAAAAAACATTACAATTATTCTAACTACTCATTATATGGATGAAGCTGATAAATTATGTGACCGTTTAGCAATAATCGATAATGGAAAAATTATTGTCATTGGTTCTCCAAAAAGGTTAAAAAAAGATTTAGGTGGTGATATTATACGAATAAAATCTGAAAAACTCGATATCGACGCTTTAAAAAAACTAACTTATGTCAAAAATGTTACAAATTGTGATGGTGAATTCTGTTTGACTGTTGAAGATGCTAACTTAAATTTACAAGAAATTTTAGGTATTATCGGTAAAGTTGATTCGGTAGAGATTCGAACACCGACACTTGATGATGTTTTTTTACATTATACTGGTCGAGGAATTAGAGAGAGTTCTCCGGAAGGAGGATGGGCTGAAAAAGCTATGCATATGAGGTCGAACTAATGGGTGAATTAAAGGGAATTTATGCATTATGGTATAGAGAAATCAAGGTATTTTCAAGAGAACGATCAAGAGTTATTTCATCGATTGTTAATCCTTTACTATGGTTTTTTATTATTGGCGGAGGACTAGGAGCATCTGTTTCATTTGGAAGTATAAATTATCAAACTTTTATTTATCCAGGTATTCTAATGCAAACAGCGTTGTTTTCTTCTATTTTTTTTGGGGTTTACATTGTCTGGGACAAAAAAATAGATTTTATGAAAGAAGTACTTGTTGCACCTATGAAAAGAACCTCTATTTTTGTTGGTAAGATATTTGGTGGGTCTACAGACACATTGATTCAAATTATTATCTTATTAATAATTGGTGTTATTTTTATTACAACTGGTATTATGAGTGGAATAAATTTTAATGTTTTCACAATACTCATATCTATAATTTTTTTGTTTGTAACAACCGTTGGACTTGTCAGTATTGGACTTATTCTTGGTTCTCAAATGGAAAGTCCCGAAGGTTTTCAATTGATTATCAGTTTTGTTGTTTTTCCAATGTTTTTTTTATCAGGTGCACTTTTTCCTATAAATAATTTACCATCATGGTTAGCTCCTTTTATTTTGGTTAATCCAGTAACATATGCAGTGGATGGTGTTAGGGGAGTTTTAATCGGTTTTTCAAGATTTAGTCTCATATATGATTTTCTAATTGTTTGCGTTTTCTCAATAATAATGATTTTAATTGGCACTTATGCATTTAAAAAGATGAAAATTTAGCAATAATTTTTTATAAATCTTTAAAAAAATAGTAGTATAATGCAAATCTAAGGAATGTTTACTTAATGTTACATTTTTCTATAAAATTATTTATATTACATGTATTATCATTTTTCCTTTTTAGCTTGGTTATAATATTTCCTTGTAGCATTGGCATATCCTTTCTTAGCTCTCTTTGCATGGAATCGTAGCCATCCTTCAAATCCAAGTTTCTTGAAACGTTTGTAATCCTTTAATTTTTTAGGTTGTTGTTGAAAAGTCAATGAAAAGTACTTGCAAGGAAAATTTTTACATTCATAGCAAATCTCTAATCCTCTTTCTATAACGCATGGTCGATTTTTGCATGGAACTCCACCACCTTCTTTACAAGGTTCTTGACAGTAAGCTCCACTATCTTCTTTGCAAAAATATTGTATTCCTTTTAGGAATTCGCTGAAGTCAAAGTTTGGTTTAATACCCTTTGGATTTATAGTCAGTTCATCCGGATAATCTGCTGCTTTTATAACTTCCAAGAATTCTTGTGCAATCTTTGCATAAATTCTTCCTCTGTACATTCCACATGAACCGCAGTATATACCACAATATCCAATCAATTTCTTTGCTTCATTAATGTCGATCATTTTTCACTTCCTTTAGACAAATATAAAATTTAATAATGATTGATAATATTATGCCCGCATCGGGATGCTGACGTTTAATGAACCCATATTACCTCAACCAAAATGATCTAAAATTTTTTTTTTCATCTAAAATATGTTGATTCAATTAAATGTCTTAAGGCTCGGGTGCAGGGTTCCAATAGAACTCATAACACTACGCAAATGAAATGTCTACCAATGAATCCAAAATAATGTTTTGGGACTGTTAAATGCTCAAACGTAGCTGTATGCCAATCGTAAGGAGAAGGAACAAAGTATCGTTCTATAATTGCAAAGATAGGAATCTGAATCGTTATTGTATGAAAAAAGTAATATCCTTTTCATTTTCTTGCTCAATCTATTATAATTGTACAACCTTGCCTTTAGGGATTATTATATGCCGCTTGGAACGGTCGTCAACGCCGGTGCAGTTATCGTGGGGAGCATAGTAGGAACGCTCCTGGGGAGCAGGTTCCCAGAGCGAATAAAGGCGATGGTGTTCCAGGCTCTCGGGCTCGCGACACTCGTGATAGGCATGCGTATGGCGTTCGAGACCAAGGGTATCCTCGTGTTCATCTTCAGCCTGCTGCTGGGTGGGATATCCGGGGAGTTTTTGCGGCTCCAGGAGAGGATTGAGGGGGTTGCCGACAGATTGAAGGCCAAGCTCAAAAAAAGCTCTTCCGGCTTCAGTGAGGGACTGGTAACAGCATTTCTCATATTCTGCATCGGGTCGATGAC
>Ga0209427_10001250_pt1 | contig 28967 bp, 29 predicted proteins | sample DeeMarSWOR136_30_FD_187465 | JGI IMG/M metagenome (GOLD analysis project Ga0209427, IMG submission 187465) | Marine sediment microbial communities from White Oak River estuary, North Carolina - WOR-1-36_30 (SPAdes) (version 2) | ecosystem: Environmental > Aquatic > Marine > Intertidal zone >...
CCACCCCTTGTTACCATCGAACCCCACAGGGAAGAGGATGTGTGGCCTAGCCTGGAATACCTGGAAAGGTTATGGCCTTGGTAGAGAGGGCATGTTTATTTTGAAGTCAAAATCTTGATCCCCTGGCCCAGGTTAGAAATTCTTGGTTTTTTGCCGATGACGTGGCTTCAAATCCGAAGCACGAAATCCGAATTTCGAAACAATATAAAATGACCAAAAATTCAAATTACCGAAACAAAAGATTTCTGGGTTTTTCAAATGGTTTTGTTTGGGTCATTGGAACATTCGATATTTGAATTTGTTTCGTATTTCGATATTAGGATTTCGGATTTAGAAACGCCAATTTCGAGATTCTCTTACGGGGTTATCCCAAAGCCTGTTCCTTAAGCCCAGTTTCTTTAATTATTTCACGCTGGGGCCTGGATTCTTTTTCGTATTGAATTTTTGTCTCCTATCATCTAATGTGGCCCGAATGTAGCTTTCCACAGCCCCGAACGCGGGATCTTCGCTTTGCTTAGACAAGACTTGTCGACGAGCCGTTCGGGTCTGACCTCACGGGCGAAGGGCCCAAACCGAGTCGCTTCGGGGGTTCAAAGCGGAATTGCGCCGTAGCCAAACCCGCCTTCGCTCTAAAGAGCTTCGGCGCGGTTCACCTCGCCTTTCATTTGTGCAGCCCAGCAAGCGGGATCTCCGCTTTGCTTCGACAAGCTGCAGGACAATTCGGCGAAGGCGAACAAAACAGGATGTGACGAGCGTGCAATGGCAAAGCAGAAGAAACCCATACGAATGAAAAATCCCTTTCCCAAGTCCACCTCCTCGGCAGAAAAACTCAAAAGATTGCTGGAATTGGTCAGTCCGGATGACACCGTGGCCGTTCTCATTAACGCGGATCCAGATTCCATGGCGAGCGCCCTCGCTCTGAAGCGGATTTTCTGGCGAAAGGTGAAAAAGACACTGGTTTTCTACATTAATGTCATCAAGAGGGCGGATAACTTGGCCCTGGTGAAGTTACTCAATATCGATCAACAGCACATCAGGAATCTCAATAGCTCTGAAATCACCAAATGGGCCACAGTGGATTCTCAACCCCATCATAATAAAAAGTTTGGCAGATACCCATTTGATATCATCATCGATCATCACCCTGTTGCGCCTGACTCTGTGGCATTATTTCTGGATATCTGTGAGGATTATGGTGCCACCTCAACCATTATGACCGAATATCTCAGGGCGGCCAAAATCAAGCCTTCTCCCAGGCTGGCCACAGCCCTCTTTTATGGGATTAAGACCGACACAGAGAACTTTGCCCGACCTTCTCTTCCCAATGACATCAACGCATTCAGGTATCTCTATCCGTTCACCAATCTGAATATTTTAAAGAAGATTGAGTCCTCTGAATTGACAAAGAAGACGCTGAACAGTTTCCGGACGGCCATGGAAAACCTGACGTTTTTCAAGGACATAGCCTTCATTCACATGGGTAGGGTGAATGATCCAGATATCTTGGTTCTTATTGCTGATTTCTTCCTGAAAATGGCAGAGGCCACCTGGTGTATTGTATCGGGTGTTTACGGACAGCAGCTTGTTGTCATCCTGAGAAATGCTGGATTCCGACTTGATGCGGGCAAAATGGCACAGAAGCTTTTTGGCGAGTGGGGGGCTGCTGGAGGGCACAAGAGCGCGGCCAGAGCTGAAATTCCTGTTCAGGAAATCGGTCTAGAGGCGAGCAAGGATTCTGAATATAAGCAATTTGTCCTGAACAAAATAAAGGGAAACTGGAGAAGGAAGTGATGTTAGCGGAACTTCTGTACTCCTGAGTTCCTTATGGGTGCATATTATGACTCAGATCATTTCCGAAAAACTTATCGAGGACGTCAAAGGTTCTATCCGAGAGAAGAATCAACAGTTTCTTAAGAGACTGATAGATGAGATGCGTCCCGCCGACCTTGCTGATCTCGTAGAGCATCTCGATCAAGAAGAGCGTCTCCACATCTTTGACTTTCTGGAGCCCAAAGGGGCCGGGGATGTGCTCGTGGAAATGGAGGCGCCCGCACAGGAAAGTATTCTGGATGAGCTTGACAACCAGGCCATATCTGAAATTGTCCAAGAGCTTGACTCTGACGATGCGGCGGACCTTGTGGGCGATTTGCCGGCCGAGCGGGCCCAACAGATCATTGAAACACTGGAGGATGAGGTATCAGACGAACTGGAAAAGCTCCTCCCCTACCCAGAGGATACGGCCGGTGGAATTATGGCCCTGGAATTTGTTGCAGCGAAGGCGGATGCCACGGTGCAGGAGGCCATTGAAACCATCCGGGAGAAGAGGGAAGACGTGGTAAATGTCTATTATCTCTTTGTTGTAGACGATTTCAACAGGTTGGTGGGTGTCGTATCTTTGAAAGACCTGGTCCTGGAACGTTCTGAGCGGAAGGTGAGTGAAATTATGAATCCCGAGGTCATTTCCGTGGATGTGAACAGGGATCAGGAGGAGGTATACCACCTGGTGAAGAAATATGATCTTGTGACCATTCCGGTGGTGGACGGGCAGAATCGCCTTATAGGGCGCATCACCCATGATGACATCATCGACGTGATTGAGGAGGAGGCGGATGAGGATATGTCGCTCATGGCCGGCGTAATTCGTCAGGAAATAGCGGAGGAGTCCTCACTCAAGATTTCACGGGCGAGACTGCCGTGGCTGATAGCAGGGCTTTTTGGCGGCATTGTGGCGGCGGTTGTGATCAATCAGTTCGAGTCTTCCCTGGAAAAAATCCTCGCCCTCTCGTTTTTCTTTCCTGTGATCATGGCTATGGGAGGGAACACAGGGACACAGGCATCCACCGTAGCTGTGAGGGGTATCGCTACAGGGGATATCAGCCTGGTAAACATAGGTAAACGACTCTGGATGGAAATGAAGGTGGCCCTTTTGAATGGGGTGATATGCGGTATCCTCCTGGGACTTATAGTGGGAATATGGCTATATGATTTCGGACTGGGCATTATTGTGGCGCTCTCGCTTGTCGTGATCATACTCAATTCAGGTTTTATAGGTGCTGCTGTGCCCCTGGCTCTGAAAAGATTAAATATTGATCCAGCCCTTGCCACAGGACCCTTTGTAACCACCACAAACGATATTTTGAGCCTTCTTATTTACCTGGGGCTTGTCACGGCCTACCTGAAGATGGCAGCCTGAACGGGGTCTTGCAGTTTTTTTCATTACCTCAGCTTGGGCTCCACGGTTGGCTCCTGTTGCCTTTTCTTTCATACCGAGGCTCCCGGCCTGGTCTTTTCAGCGACTTATCTGCGGGGGAGTTCTGCCCCCTCCGCATTCCCCTCGACAAGCTCGGGGCTGCGGTTTCCCCCACTAATAAGTCGCAAAAAGGACGAAGGCCTCCCGCCAGGCATTTCTTCGCGCTCGCTTCGCTCCGCTCAGTCCCCACCCCTTCGGGGCGGGTCCCCAGTTTCAGAAAAGGCATCAGGACCCATTTCCATCCCCAATAGGCCATCCGGGAGTTAGGATTTGGTAAGAATTGATAATCCCGTTCGGGCAACAGCCTATTTATAGTAGCAAAGCTTATCTGAGCGATAAATTCACCTTTCTCACATTTTTTTTAAAAAGTGGCGTCCCACCCCCCTCACTGACGATGCGCAGGAGCTCCAGAGGGCGGGTCACGATAATACCCGATAAAAAGGTTACGCAGGTCCCAGCGAACACCTCCGGAATGAGAGGCGTGGAGGCGCCCAGCAAGATGACTTCCCGACATGACCGGGCAGCATGGAGAATCTTTTCAACGGTACGATTCAGAATAGATGTGGAGGTGATCAGGGCCACTTGGCATTGGGGCAGAAGCCGGTAGGCCTCTTTTTCGGGTAAGAGGTTGCCCTGCTTGTGTTCAATCTGCTCAAAAATCAAAATGGAAGGGCTCATCTCCCGGAGTCGGGGTAACATGGGTGCAAAATGACCCACCATCCCCACCTTCTCCTCCGGCCCCACATGGAGGTGATCCGTGATATCCCCTTCCAGCATATCTCTCCGCATCGTATTGGCCAGGGCGTTAGCCGTCGCCAGGGCCACGGCCATCTCAATCTTATCTGTCGATTCCAGAAAGGAGAGGAGCTCATGGGCCGCCCTCCCTGCCAAAGAAGGCAGACCATCAAATACTGTGCATCCCCTTTTCAGACCCTGATGAAATGTCAGGGCCACGCCTGCTTGACCATTTTCCAAAAAGACCGCCGTGTATCCCAGGCCGATGCGCACATCTCTTACCCTTATCCCCTTTGCCCGGGGCATCATGTGCTCTTTTATCTTTCTATGAATGGCAAGGTGGGCATCCATGGGACCCTTCACATATGAGAATACGACATTAAACGAAATGGCGATAAAAATAAACAATTAATGGATCCTCATGAGCCGTTAGGCTTTCTTACGCATTCCAGCCCAATTTGCCCGTTCGTGGTTAAAGAAGGCTGTCGCATTTATGAGAGGGTGGCTGGGGTTTCGCGCTCTATCGTTTTGATTTAACTGACAATATTCCAAAAGTAAAGAAAGTGGGTACAGGCTCGTGAGGCCTACGCCCCTGAGGGCGAGCTGCGCATTTTCAGGTTTGACAAATGGACCGCAGCTATATTAAGGAATTTCTGTGCCAACCACTTACCCCATCATTCTGGCCCACGGAATCTGTCCCATTGACAAACTTATCCAGCCTTTTTCAGACCTGGACAATCGTGACGATGACCGTCTCCACTATTTTCGCAAAATAAGGAGCACCCTTAGGGAAAATGGTTTTCTCGCCTTTCATAGCAGGGTCAGCTGGGCTGCAGATCTGGAAAGGCGCGCTTCAGACCTGAAGAAAGAGATTACCAGAATCACAGAGAACTTCTCCAAGTGGGCGCGAGTCCATATCATTGCACACAGCATGGGTGGCCTCGATGCCCGTCATATGATCTTCCGCCACCAGATGCAGGATCGGGTGGCTTCCCTCACCACCATAGGGACGCCCCATCTGGGCACCGCCTTTGCAGATTGGGGGATAAAAAGGTTTGGACTTCTTTTGGATATGCTGCGCCCTTTTGGCCTAAATATGGGAGGATTTAAAGGGTTGACTAGGGAAAGTTGTGCTAAATTCAATGACATAACCATAGACTTTGAAAAGAGCAATGGCGTCCTCTACCAGACCATTGCGGGTGTCCAGCCCTTGAACAGGATATTTAGACCCTTGAGATATTCTTACCGAATTATATGGAGGGAGGAGGGAGAGAATGACGGATTGGTCTCCCTCAAATCCGCCACGTGGAGAGATGAATACCTTCTGGAGCGCCTGGATGCGGATCATTTCGACCAAATAGGGTGGTGGGACGGGAGCAAGGGTACCTGGATGGACAAGGAGGCCTTTGAAAGGCGTATTCGTCAGTTTTATGTAAGGATTTCTAGCGGATTAAAGGATTGACCATATCTCAAAATCTTCATACGAGACTGTCGAAAAACCGGCTTGTGTGAGGCTGATGGAAAACGTCCAGATGCAAGTTGAGCTTTGCGAAATCCCGCGCTGTCTTAGATCCCGCTCGCGGGACGGGAGCTTCCGAAACTGGGGACCCGCCCGCAGGGTGGGGAGTCCAAGCGAAGCGCGGACAAATCCCGAGGAATGAGGCTTACATAGAAGGACGCCGCAGTGACTTGCCCTGTTAAATCGGCTTCGCCGTCTCGCGCAGCGAGAATTTAACAGGGCGGGGGATGAGGGTAACACAGCAGATGGGCGTTTTCCGACAGCGTCTACGAAGGGAAGTGGAAAATCTTCACCTGGGCGGGGAGAAATCCGCAATTCTATTGCCATCTCACATTATTTAAAATATACTCCATTTTCTTGCCCGCCTAAGGGGATGCCTTCCACGAGAATGACTTAGAATCGAGGTCAATATGAAACGCAAAGATGAGATCCAGAAGCCAGAGGGCAAATTGGGAGTCCTTATTCCAGGAATGGGAGGTGCCGTGAGCACTACGTTTTTGGCTGGGGTGGAGACAGTACGCCAGCGCCTTGCGCTTCCCATTGGTTCCTTGACCCAGATGGGAACCGTCCGCCTAGGCAAACGCTTCGAGTATCGCACCCCCCTTATCAAGGATTTTGTACCGCTCGCTCAACTGGATGACCTGGTTTTTGGGGGATGGGATGTGTTCCCGGATAATGGCTACCAGGCCGCTCTTCAGGCCGGGGTACTTAGCCGGGATCATCTCGATCCGGTGCGGTCATTTCTTGAAGCATTACAACCCTGGCCGGCGGTCTTCAAACAGGCATATGTCAAAAATCTGGATGGACCCAATGTAAAGCCGCAAAATTCTCACCTGGAGTTGATTGAAGCCGTCAGGGCGGATATCGATTCCTTCAAGCGTGAACACCAGCTATCGCGCTGCGTCATGATTTGGTGCGCCAGTACGGAGGTTTATCTGAAACCCAATGAGGTCCATGCCTCACTGGAGAACTTTGAAGAAGGGCTAAAGAACAACGACCCCAACATATCACCGAGTATGCTTTACGCCTACGCGGCCTTGACCAGCGGAATCCCCTTTATAAACGGCGCCCCCAATCTTACAGTGGATACTCCGGCCATGGTGGAGCTGGCAGACAAGGTTCAGTCTGCCGTCGCTGGCAAGGATTTCAAGACGGGGCAGACCCTGATGAAAACCATTCTGGCGCCGGGACTGAAAGCACGCATGCTAGGCCTGTCCGGATGGTATTCCACAAATATTCTTGGCAACCGCGACGGTCTGGTGCTAGACGATAAAGACTCTTTCAAAACCAAGGAACAGAGTAAACTCTCCGTTCTGGACACTATCCTTCAACCCGATGTCTATCCCGATCTGTACGGCAAGTTCTACCATAAAGTGGCGATCAATTATTATCCTCCCCGGGGTGACAATAAAGAGGGTTGGGACTGCATCGACATCTACGGCTGGCTTGGTTATCCCATGCAGATTAAAGTGGATTTTCTCTGCAGAGACAGCATCTTGGCCGCACCCATTGTGTTAGATCTGGTGCTTTTTACAGATCTGGCCCAGAGGGCTGCAATGGTTGGGATACAGGAGTGGCTCTCCTTCTATTTCAAGAGTCCACAATGTGGAGCTGAGCTCTATCCTGAGCACGATCTTTTCATTCAATTGATGAAACTGAAAAATACCTTGCGCTATCTCATGGGAGAAGAGCAAATTACTCACCTAGGGCTCGATTACTACTATTCCGTCTGACCCTCTCCTCGTGATTGGCTTCCGCAGAACGTTTTCAAAGCCTAGAGACGCCTTTTTGGGATTCTAGAGAAAAGAGGCTTCATCGCCAAAGCCTCTTCAAAAGGCCGTAACTTTATAAAAAAGATAGGTCACGCTAAAATTGTTGATACCATTTTTTCCTATGGGCAGCAAAGGAGGGGTGTGATGAAAGAGAGGGTGCAGATCATAGAAGGGGATATCACCAAACAGCAGGTGGATGCCATTGTTAATGCGGCCAACACCTCCCTTCTGGGAGGCGGTGGGGTGGATGGGGCCATCCACCAGGCGGCAGGACCTGAACTCCTTGAGGAAACGCGGCAGATTGGGGGTTGTCCCACCGGTGAGGCACGGGTCAGCAAGGGGTATCGTCTCCCTGCCAGGTGGGTCATTCACACGGTGGGACCCGTGTGGAAGGGGGGTCACAAAAACGAAGAAAGCCTGCTTGCTGGTTGTTACAAAAACAGCCTCAAGGCGGCCCAGGATTTGGGCGTCAAAACCATAGCCTTTCCCTCCATTAGCACCGGGGCCTATGGCTTTCCGCTGGAAAGGGCCACGGAGATTGCATTGGGCGAGACCAAAAACTTTCTTGAAACCGATAAGGTCCTGACCAAAGTGCTCTTTGTCTGTTTTGGTGAAAAGGCACTCAACACCTATCGCGAGGTTTACAGCCGGGTGTTTGATTAATCATTGGGCTCAATAGATCTAGGCTGAAATGGATCACAAAAGATTCTTCTCTAAGAGGACAAAGATCCTTTCTCGGGTCCGATAGCCAAAATGCCTCCCATTAAGGATGATCACAAAAGATAAGGCGCTGGACTGTTCCAGACCCATATAGCCCGCCATGGATTTGACGTCACTCAAGGTGCCGGTCTTGGACCAGACCCTACCCTCATGGGGGAGCAGATGACGATAAGGCCTGAAGTGATCCAGTACCACGATCATCTGGGAGGCCGTGATCCGGTTTCGCCGAGAAAGCCCTGAACCTTCCTCCACCTTTAAGCGAGGTAATCCCAAAGAGCCAAAGAAATCGGCCATGACGCATTGCGATTTTTCCACTGTGGCCGGAGGACCGTGTCTCGCGGCACCCATGGCCAGGAAGATCTGGTTGGCGATGAAATTATTGGAGTATTTGAACATCTCCCTGGAAGTCTCTGTGAGATCCCTGCTAGAACGGTGAAGGTACAAGAGGGGAAAAGCGGTCGAATCTCTTTTGGCCCTTGCCACACTTCCCTGCACGTGGATGGAGCGCATCTCTAAGAAGGCCTTCATGAGCTCCCCGGCATATTGGAGGCATTTTTCCGGACTTTCAGAAAGATTGAGGCGCACTTCTCCTCTCAGCCCACTTTTTAAAGCCATCTTTCGCGCAAGGTCGGTCAGCGGTGTCTGGGGTTCTGCGGATTGGACTTCTCCGTCCGAGTTTATCCTTACAAAGAGGGTATTGAAGTTGACACACAAAGCCCCATTGTAGGCATCGTATGGGTTAATGCTCCGCTTTGTCCCATGCAAGACCAGGTTCGGTTGGAAGTAGTGATCGTCCAGATAGATATTCCTTACCTCATTAAGCCCCTTGGACTTGAGCTGATGGGCTATCAGGTCCAGTTCCTCTGAGACCAGATAAGGATCACCTCTTCCAACCACGTAAAGATCATTCTCGTGATTCAATCTAAACTCTGTTGTGAAACGGTGAGTGGGCTTGAGGTAATGGAGAGCGGCGGCGGCAGTGGCTATTTTTAGGATTGACGCGGGGACCAGTTCTTTATCTGCATTCACCGCAAAAAGGCGCCTGTTTTGCGGATCCGCCACCAGCACGGCGCCGCCATTGGCAAGGGCAATAATCTCATCTTCCCAGGTAAGATTCTTAGACCATACCAGGACTGGAACAAGGAGTGAGACTAAAGATGAAGCTATGATGGCTTTGATACGTAGAGAGAACATTTCATATGAGAATACTATCATACCATAAACATCGAGAGGCTCAAACATGAAGACCTGCTCAGCCGCGTAAAGAGAAAAGATTTGACAACAAGAGGAGAAGAAAGATATATGATCAAGGAAATCACCTCATTCCTTTCAATATAACAAGAGGACTTTGTATTTAAGAGTATGGAAGAGAGCAAGAAAAAAGACAGGTATGCACATGCCGGTGTGGATATTGATGCGGGGAACAGATTCATAGAGCTCATAAAGCCCGTTGTCAGCAAGACATTTAAATCGGGTGTCATAACTGACATAGGGGGTTTTGCCGGGCTTTTCTCCTTACATATCCAGGATATCAAGAACCCCGTGCTGGTCACATCTACAGATGGGGTGGGGACAAAGCTGAAGATCGCGTTTATGATGGACAAGCATGACACAGTAGGCATTGACCTTGTGGCCATGTGCATAAACGACATCATGGTTCAGGGCGCAACCCCGCTTTTCATGCTCGACTATATTTCAATGGCCAAACTGGATGTGGATAAAGCCGTTGATATCGTGAAAGGAATAGCGGCTGGCTGTAAGGAGGCCAATTGTTCCCTTATAGGCGGCGAGACTGCGGAAATGCCCGGCTTTTACGCTGAAGGGGAGTATGACCTGGCTGGCTTTGTTGTTGGCGTGGCCGATAACGTGCAACTCCTTGACGGTTCAGAGATTGCGGTGGGATACCAGTTGATTGGCATCGGTTCCAGCGGGCTTCACAGCAATGGATATTCCCTTGTTCGCAAGATTTTTTTTGATGAACTGAAGATGTCTGTGGATGTTCATGTGGAGGAATTTGGTCGCACGCTGGGAGAGGAACTTCTGGAGCCCACCCGCATTTATAGTACGGCTATTACAAACTTGAGACGTGACTTTAATATTTATGGTATCTCCCATATTACCGGAGGAGGTCTCATCGATAACCTCCCGCGCATCCTACCCAAACAATGCAAGGCCGTGATCAACACCTCAAGCTGGACACCCCCGCCCATCTTCCAATACCTCCGAAAGGCGGGCAATATCCCCATGAAAGACATGATGCGAATATTTAATTGCGGGCTCGGTTTGGTGATTGTGGTCAACGAGCAAGAGATAAGTGAAGTGCTCCTACGCCTTAAAGCCATGGGGGAGATTGCCTATCATATTGGATCGGTGGAAGCACGGGATGAAAAAGAAGAGATTATCCGACTCAAAAGCTGAACAGGCTATCCCCCTCAAAGAGATTCCCATCGTGGTCAGTGGTTGTCTGCTTGGAATATGCTGCAGGTATGACGGCACTCAATCCGCATCACAGGGCATCATCCATTTCGCCTCCTCAGCAAATCTCATACCCATTTGCCCTGAACAACTGGGCGGATTGCCCACACCTCGACACCCCGCAAAGATCTTGGGGGGGGATGGCCAGGACGTCCTTTCCGGCAAGGCCGCCGTGATCAATAGTATGGGAGAAGATGTGACCGATGCCTACAAGAAAGGGGCGAAAGAGGCGTTAAAGGTGGCCCGTTTAGTACGGTCAAGCATAGCCCTGCTAAGAGAAAAAAGCCCCTCTTGTGGGCTTACCACGCCTTATTGCGAGAAATCGACAAATTCTGGGATGGGTGTTACCGCCGCCCTCTTTCATCGATCAGGTATCAGAACGTTTGATATAAATCCAAATGAGGATTTCCCTTCTCCAAATTTCCTGGAGCATTTCAGGGAAATTTCCTAATGGAAGGAGAACGCCATGTTTGGTCTTGGTACGACAGAACTTATTATTATTGGTGTCATTGTTTTCATCATCTTTGGGGCGAAAAGGATTCCTGATATTGGTAAAGGGCTCGGAGGGGCCTTGCGGGAATTCAGACAGATAAAAAAGGAAATAAGCCCTAAAGAAACAAAAAATGCGGGGCAAGCCGAAGAAAAGGACCAGGAGCAAAAGGGCCCTCCTGCCCTTGAAAACAAGTTGGCTGAAAAGGTGGTGGAACAGATACCCGGCGTGAAAAAGGCTATGGATGTGAAGAAGAAGGTGGACAAGGTTAAAAAAATCATAGACTGAATAAGAAGCCGACGGGTCTAAACCAGCCGTTTCCATTTTGGAATTCGAAACGATGGGAATACTTTATGACAGATATCAAATGCGAACTCCCTGACCATAATCCACCATCGGATGAGATAGAGGGTATACTTGAGAGATCGAAAAAAATTGCTGTCGTAGGACTCTCACCAAAAGCAGAGAGGGACAGCCATAGGGTTGCAAAGTACCTTATGGAAAATGGGTATGAGATCGTGCCCGTAAATCCCGGCCAGAAGGAAATCTTGGGACAAAAATGTTATAAGACCCTGGAAGAAATTCCCTATCCCGTGGACGTGGCCGATCTATTTCTCAACCCCACCAGAGTCCCTGTGGTCGTAGACCAGGCCATCCATAAAGGAATAGGCGTTATATGGATGCAGTTGGGCGTCATCCACAATGAGGCCGCCCAGAAAGCTAGAGAGGCAGGAGCCACAGTCGTTATGGACAAATGCATTAAACAGGAACATGAAAGGCTGGAGTCAAAAGCTCATTGATCACCGCTCTCTTGAGGCTTTTTGATAAGGATATAAAGCTTTCCATTCAAGATATCACTGCCGGCTCTCCTCTCCCATATCCACTCTTCTCTCTTGCCAAGCCTGTCCATATCTTGCAATAAACTTCCAATACGACTAAATTGAGAAACTCTAGATTTTTCCTTGAGGGGCAAACTGGCCCCCGCCCCTAGTGGCCTGCATCTAGCAGTTCGACACCGATCCCACTGCCGAGGGGTTCGGCCAAGTCTGAGGGGGTTTGGGGAGACTGGAAAACCTTACGATGAGTCTTGTCACTGTGCTAAATATCTCTCTCACCTTGTCTCAGAAAAGGCTTTTTCATGAGATAGGGTTTCAGGTGGAACCGGGTGATCGTATCGGCCTGGTTGGGCCAAACGGATCTGGAAAGACCACGCTTCTAAGACTTCTTATGGGAGAGATATCTCCTGACGCTGGAGAAATCAGGATAGCTGAAGGCATTCGGCTCGGCTATCTGCCTCAGGACGTCCATGAGACTCTGGAAGGCAAACTCCTCCAGTCAGTCATTGACGCCATCCCTGGTCGAGTCAGTCTCGGCCGGGAGGCCACCAAGATTGAGCAAGTCCTCAGAACACATCCTGATAGAGAAGAGCAGGAGAAGCTGGCGCTCCGATTGGCCGAAATACACCAGCAGATGGCCGATCTAGATAAGGGGTTTCCCACCTATGAGGCCGAAAAGATACTGGTGGGCTTGGGCTTTAAATCCGTGGAATTTAATCGACCCTTGGCCTCCTTCAGTGGCGGATGGAAAATGAGGGCCGCTTTAGGGAGTCTTCTCTATCAGAATCCGGACTTTCTCCTTTTGGATGAGCCCACCAACCATCTAGACATTCCCTCCATACGTTGGTTGGAACAATTTCTCCAGGATTATGGAGGCGCTCTAATGCTGGTTTGTCATGACAGGGATTTCTTGAATCGACAAATAAGCCGGGTCATTAGCTTTGAACCTGAAGGGATGAGGTCTTACAGTGGAAATTACGATTTCTATCTGCAAGCCCGCGAGGAGGAAAGAAAGTCTCTGGAGGCAAGCGCGAAGAAGCAAGAGCAAAAAATAAAAGAGGCCAAGAAATTCATAGAAAGGTTCCGGGCAAAGGCCTCCAAAGCGCGACAGGCACAGAGCAAAATAAAATTGATCAGGAAAATGGCACTGGTCAAATCCCATAAGAAGATAAAGACTATCCATTTTACCTTCCCCCAGGTGCCTCGCAGTGGAAAAGTCGCAGTGGCTTTTCAGGGTGTCGCAAAAGGTTATGATGGAAAGATGCTTTACACGGATCTTGATTTGACCATCCAAAGAGGAGAGAGGATAGCGATCATCGGTCCTAATGGTTCTGGAAAAACGACTTTGCTCAGATTGGTGTCAGGCGAGACGCACCCGGACGAGGGGCGGATCACTATAGGCCATGGGGTGACCATGAGTTATTATGCCCAGCACCACTCGGAGATGCTAGACCCCACGAAAACCATCATAGAGGAGGTCTATCAGGTGGTGCCGCACCAAACTTTAGGCTTTGTCAGAGGGGTGTGTGGGGCCTTTCTCTTCTCCGGGGAAGACGTGGATAAGGCCATAGGCATTCTTTCTGGGGGAGAAAGGGCGCGGGTTTGCCTGGCAAAAATTTTAGTAAATCCGGGGAACCTCCTTGTGATGGACGAGCCGACCAATCACCTCGATATCATTTCATCGGAAATTCTCATTGATGCCCTTGCCGATTATCAGGGTACCCTCTTGTTTGTCTCCCATAACCAATCCTTCATTAATAGGATTGCCACAAAAATCTGGGACATCACGGGAGGGAGTATCTGGGAATACCCGGGGACATTGGACGAATACTACCACCATCTGTCAAAATCTGTTGGGACCCCAACAAAAACTGCGGGACTTGATACAAAGTTGACACAAGTGCAGGATCAAGAAAACTGGCAAAGAAGCCGACCCACCCGAAAATGGATACGTCAGCAGAAGGCGGAGAAACGACGCATTATTCATGAGACCCTGAAACCGATTAAAGAGGCGTTGTCACAACTAGAGGGGAGAATTACTGCGCTGGAGACAAGGGAAAAGGACCTGGAAAAAATGCTTGCAGAGCCGGATATTATCGGGGATAAGAGTAGATATCTCCCACTCCTGAACGAGTACAACGAGCTGAAAGAAGAATTGGAGACGTTGATGCTAAAGTGGGAGAAGAAGCAGAAGGAATTGGGATCCGCAAAAAAAGACCTTGGGATGTGAACGGATAAGAAATGGACATCAAAGAAGAACACAAAGCGTTGCTGAAAGGCATGGGGCTGAAAGAAGAAGACTTTGAGCGCTTTGATGACAAGTTCGTCCGATACGAGTTTGAGGAGGAAAAAGGTGTCCGACTCTATGACCCTTACTACAGGACCTCATACAATGAGTACATCGACGCGGATGGATGGAGTGCTTGGAGCTCTGAAAAGGATACCTTTATGAGCAACATCCTGAAGGGGGCCAGAAGAAGGGCACAGGAAAGTGAAAAAATGAGTCCTAGGCCTTCGGAGGGAGAGATTACTCAAGCTCTGAAAAAAAGATTTGGGAAGAAAGTCCCTTCTGGTTCCCATGAATGATCTGTCCTTTGCGTTTTCATAACGGCCCGCTAATACTCGTTTGCATAAATTACTGATAATACAATGTCATTGCGAGGAGCCGAAGGCGACGCGGCAATCTCATCCCAACCTGTTGAAAAAAGTTGTTTTCTAGAAAAACGAGATTGCTTCCCCCCTATGGGATCGGAGGGTGCAATGACGCTTTGGCGATGACCTTTAACTATGTGAGCTAGCACCGGGCAAATTTCTTGGCCCCTCCAGAGAATGCTGCTTAGCCCAGGGGCTTTTTAAACGCCCCAGGCGTTTTCAAACGGCTAAGGTATTACAGATTATGAAACTTTCTGAATGCGTAAATACGATTAAGAGCCATCCGGAATTTGGTCCGGCCTATGTATATCACCGATATCTTCCTCCTAAAAAGGCCGCCTACGGACCCGATCTGGAACTGCCCAAAGAACTTCGTCAGATACCCAGAGACCTGGGCATTGAGAACTTTTACACACATCAGGCGGACGCCATAGGACAGATCAGGCAGGGAGCAAATGTCTTGGTCGCCACGCCCACAGCCAGTGGCAAAAGCCTGATCTACAATCTCGCCGTTCTAGAGGCTGTCTTAGCCAATGAGAAAACAAAGGCCTTGTATATCTTCCCCCTGAAGGCCCTGGAGCAGGATCAATTGAAAGGGCTTTCCCTATACATCAATAAGCTCAAGGGGAGAAAAATCTCTGCGCAAATCTATGATGGGGACACTTCATCTTACAGGCGAAAACAAATTAGAAACAGGGTTCCAGAAATACTCTTTACAAACCCGGACATGCTCCATACAGCTATCCTTTCCCACCACCAAAATTGGCAAGGGCTCTTTGAAAATCTCTCCTTTGTCGTTTTGGACGAGATCCACACCTACCGCGGAATTTTTGGATCTCACGTGAATCAAATTATGAGGAGGCTGAAGAGGCTTTGCAAACTCTATGGGTCAAGACCCCAATTTGTGCTTTTATCAGCGACGGTCAGTAACCCCAGGGAGTTCGGGGAGACACTCATAGGAGAGAAAATTCAGGTCTTTGTTGAGAGCGGATCCCCCAAATCTGGGCAACACTTCCTGTTCCTTAATCCAGAGGTGAGCCCGAACTTTTCGGCAGCAAGGCTTTTCGTCCATTGTGTCCAATCAGGTTTCAGGACCATTGCTTTTACGCAGTCGAGAAAGGTCACCGAACTTATCCATGTATGGGTCTCCCAATTATCCCCTCGGCTAAAGGCCAAGATCAGTTCCTATCGCGCAGGTTTTATGCCAGAAGAGAGGCGAGAGATAGAAAAAAGATTGGCCAGCGGAGATTTACTCGGCGTGGTGTCCACCAGCGCCCTGGAAATGGGAATCGATATAGGATATCTGGATATTTGTATTCTGGTGGGTTATCCCGGCACCATCATCAATACCTGGCAGAGGGGTGGCCGAGTGGGTCGTTCAGGCAGGGATTCCCTGGTCATTCTCATCGCTAAGCCTGACGCCCTGGATCAATATTTTATGAGACACCCTGATGATCTATTTGGCCGGTCCTATGAGGCGGCCATTCTGGATCCCCATAACCCCCATGTGGTGGAAGCCCATTTGCCTTGTGCGGCCTCTGAGCATCCACTCACGCGGATAGACGATCAATTCTGGTCCAAAGACCTTTCCCGGCATCTTGAGAAGTTGGAAAGGGAGGGAGAATTGTCACGCACGGCCGAAGGGGAACCTACCTGGTATGCCACCCGTCGGAATCCCCATCGCCAGGTCAATATCAGAACCGTGGGTGAGAGTTATACGATTTTTGAAGAGGAGACGGGTCAGGCCATAGGAACCATTGATGGGTTTAGGGCCTTTACAGAATGTCACCCCGGGGCCGTTTATCTGCATCGGGCCAGACAATACCTGGTTGATCATCTTAATCTTGAAAAAAAGGACATTATTGCCCGCAAAACTGAGCTCAAATACTTTACGCGAGTCCGTACTGAAAAGGAGACAGAGATCATTCAGATTAATCGCACGCGACCAAAGGGTCAGTTTCTTGTCCGTGAGGGAATGGTTGAGGTCACGGAACGGGTCGTCGGTTATGAAAAGAGGGCCCTCCCCGGTCAAGAACTGGTGGGCGTGTTCCCTCTTGAACTGCCTCCCCAGACCTTTGAGACCAGCAGCTTCTGGATTGAAATAGAACCCGCCATCACCAAGTGGGTGGAGGAGAAGGGTCTTCATTACATGGGAGGTATCCATGCCATCGAACACGCTGCCATTGGTATCTTTCCCCTATTTGCCCTTTGTGACAGAAACGATATTGGGGGTATTTGTTATACGTATCATCCACAAGTGGATAAGAGTGCCATCTTTATCTATGATGGATATCCAGGCGGGGTGGGCCTTGCTCAACGCGGTTTTGAAGTCATCCTGGAATTGCTTGAAGGGACTCTGGATCTTATAAAGAACTGTGAATGCGAGGAAGGATGTCCCTCATGCATCCATTCTCCCAAGTGTGGTTCAGGAAATAAACCGCTCAACAAGGCAGCGGCAGTGATTATCTTGGAATTTCTTCTTGGCCACCTCTCCCTCAGTCAGATTTCCGACGCAGAGGGAGAGGAAGAACCTTTGCCCATTCCGGGCCAAAAAGAGGAACCCAAACCGGAGCAGACCGAACCCAGGATTGTCTATTTCGATCTGGAGACCCAGAAGACGGCCGAGGATGTGGGGGGGTGGCACAACACGCATCTCATGAGGCTTTCAGTGGCTGTCATCTTTGACAGTATTGAAAAAAGGTTTATCAGCTTTACAGAAGATGAGATTGATGATCTCCTGGCCCATCTGGAGAAGGCGAATCTAGTGGTTGGTTTCAATGTGAGACGATTCGACTATACAGTCCTGAGCGCCTACACGGGAAAGGATTTCAAGGAGCTCAACACTTTTGATATCCTCGAGGACATATATCAACGGCTCGGCTTTCGCCTTGCGCTGGACCATCTAGCTCAGGAGACCCTAAATCAAGCCAAGACGGCTGACGGCCTTCAGGCTGTGCAGTGGTTCAGGGATGGGCAGATGGACAAATTGATAGAGTATTGCCAACACGACGTGGCTATCACGAGGGATCTTTTCCAGCACGGCCTGAACAATGGCCAACTCGTTTACAGGACAAAGCAGGATGACAAGCGCCTAAGGCTCCTTGTGGATTGGAACCTGGAGAAATTAATTGGTTGAGTGGTTGAATAGTTAAATCGTTGAGTAGTCGCAAGAGGAATCGGCTCGCTTCATAAAATCATCGAGTGAAGGGAAATGATTTTATTATGAAAGCATTTGAATGTCAGATGTGTGGGACCTGTTGCTACGGGAAAGGGGGCATTTTCGTCAAGGAGGATGAAACAGAGAGGATTGCCAACTTCCTCGGGATGAAACCTGCATCTTTTCTCGCACAGTATTGCGACCCAAAGGCTGGCCGGTTTTCCATTAAGACAGGTCCGAACAAGTATTGCATATTTTATGATAAAGAGAAGCGTTGCCTAATCCATCCTGTCAAACCCTCCCCATGCATTCTATGGCCCTTTTACCCTGCTAACTTGAAAGATGCATATAATTGGGAAATGGCAAAAGATGCATGTCCTGGTATTAATCCTGATTGTTCCTTTGAGGACTTCGTGAGGCAATCACGGGAATGAGCATCTTCCGCCCATTCATTGATCTCATCTATCCGCCCAGGTGCTTCATCTGTGAAAAATTCCTCTGGAAAAACAGGGCAAAAACAGGTCAACAGGAACTCCGCTTTTGTAACCCTTGTTTCGACGGGTTTTCTGAGATAACCTCTCCCCTTTGTCCCACATGTGGCAGACCCTTTGCTTCAGAGGTGGATGAAGATCATCCCTGTGAGGATTGCCTCAGGAAAACGCCTTACTATGATGCGATGCGAGCCCCTTACCTTTTCGAGGGAGGCATTATGCAGGCCATACATCAATTCAAGTATGCAAGGAAAAGTCATTTTGCTCAGTCATTAGGGCCCCTGCTAAGCGCGTTTGCAAAGAAATGGTTGGACAAAGCGGACGACTACTTAATGATGCCGGTCCCCCTTCATCCTAAGAGATTACGCGAAAGGGCTTTCAACCAGAGCTTACTCCTGGCACGCTATGTTGCTCCATTGCTCGGCACAGAACTGGACTTTCTTTCCCTGAAAAGGATAAGATATACGCAACCTCAGACGGGTCTCAAGAGTGATGAAAGGAGAAAGAATGTGCTCAGGGCCTTTGAGATTACAGACAGAAACGTGGTCAAAGGGCGAACTGTGTTGTTGGTGGATGATGTGGCGACCACGGGTAACACCTTAAACGAGTGCGCCCGAACGCTCAAACGGGCCGGCGCTGAAACGGTGTTTTGTCTCACACTTGCCAGAACGTCGGGTCAATAAAATCGCTTAGCGGTTTTATATAGCGCACCGCTGTCGGCGGGGCTTAAGAGAGCCGCAAAGCGGTGTTTTATAAAACCATTTAAACGAAGTGAAAAGGGTTTTATGAATGGAAGACTATCGGTCCAAAATAAAAAGCCACAAAGAAGCAAAGAAGGAAATTGCCCGGCTCAAATCAGAAGGGAAAAGAGTGGTTTTCACAAACGGCTGTTTTGATATCCTACATCCTGGTCATACGCGCTACCTCTATACCGCTAGGGCCCTGGGGGATTATTTGATTGTGGCGGTCAATAGCGATCGATCCGTAAGAGCCATAAAAGGTGAAGGAAGGCCCATCCTTTCGCAGGATGCTCGAACAGAACTGCTCGCCGCACTGAGCTGCGTGGATGGGGTAGTCATTTTTGACGAGGAAAATCCCTTGAAGGTGATTCAATTTTTGATGCCCCATATCCTCGTCAAAGGGGGAGACTGGAAAGAAGAGGAGATCATTGGTGCGGATGTGGTGAAGAAAGCGGGCGGGGAGGTGGTTCGTATCCCTTACATCGGGGGATTTTCAACCACTGATATCATAAAAAAGTTAAGGAATTAGCATGCATCTATATTCAAAAATCTATGAATTTGCCGCCTCGGCAGGTGCGCTGGAGGGATATGTCTATCAAAAAGACAAGATAGACATGGAGTCCCTCACTAACTGGGTTGAAAATCTAGTCGCTGCATACAATCACCTGCCATCCGAGGCCCTTGAAGAATTTCAATCTTCCTTAGACCAGACCATAGGCAGGGCGATCAGATCGCTCTCTTCTGCGTCGAGCGAGGAGCACGAAATCGTCCGCAAGCTCAAATCTATGGTTGTTGGTAGCCTGCCTGATTCGGCGGATGATTTCCAAAAAAAGAAATGGTTCGAAAAATAAAAGTGTGGCAGGTATCAGATGCAAAAGGAATGGGTGCTGAAGGGCAAGGTGGTCAGTGGTGTCCGAAAGGCCGCATATTTTACCCAGCTTGATTGGGTTCAAGAACAGTGTATGGAGAAATTGGGTTTCAGGCCATACCCTGGAACGCTTAACGTGGAGATCTCTGAGGAGAGTCTCCACATCATCGAAGCACTGCAGAAGGAACAAGGGATAGAGTTGATTCCGCCTGATCCGGAATTCTGTGCCGCCAAGGCCATGCTCCTTTCCGTAGGGAGTTTTTCAGGAGCCGTTATCATACCTGCTGAGGACGTGAGGGTGCATGGAAAGAACATCGTAGAGGTCATCTCTCCTTTGAGACTAAAAGACGCTCTGCAGGTTGATGACGGAGACTCGTTAACATTAATAGTCAAGAAACTTACCTCTTAATGCTCTTCCTGTGCCTTGAGGAGAAGGTATGCCTTTTGCCAATAACCTGTTCATATGCGACGCGGTGATTTTCGATCTGGATGGCACACTGATTGATTCAACTGAGGTCTATCTTAGAATCCTGAACGTGGCCTTTGGACGACTTAATTTACCTTTATTCTCGAGAGAAGACATCTTAGATCTCTTAATAGAGGGCAATTTTGATTGGGACAGGTTGCTTCCCATTGACTTGAAGGATAGGAAGGAGGAGATCATCCAAAAGTCAATGGAGATTATAAGGGAAATCTATCCGCAGATGTTTCGGGAAGAGGTGGAATTGATCCCTGGCGCCGCTGACATTTTAAGGCGGATCTCGATGGAAGGCATGAAGATTGGTCTGGTCACATCGACAGACGCAAAATCCCTGGCTCCTAAGCTTTATCCATTACAGGCCTCGGGTATCGTGGATTTGCTCCAGGTTATCATCACAACGGATGAAGTTGCTAACAGGAAACCTGCGGCAGAACCCTTGATGGAGTGTGGGAAAAGATTATCCGTTCATATGGAAAGAATAGTCTATGTGGGCGACTCGCGTGTTGACATAAGGGCCGGCAAGGCAGCAGGGACGATGACCATTGGCGTCCTGACAGGAGTGGACGACTATGAATCCCTAAAGGCAGAAGAACCGGATACAATTTTGGATAGCGTGGTTGGGCTGCGAGATATATTACCCGGTTTAGGGTAGCGCAAGACCCAGCGAAACTTTCCCACCCACATTGTAGAATCTCCAGAAATTGCATCATACATCTGCTAATCAAAGGGTCTACAAGCGGTGAAAGTCTAACCGGAAGATGGGAAGCACTAAATCTGAGATTTTGCGGTAGCTATTTCGATCCAACTACTTTTTAGCGTAGAGGCAAGCCAAGATAGCTATCAGGAGTAATGAGTTTGCTCCTAATACTACTGTCTTGGCTTCAAGAGCAAAAATATAACCAAAAACTGTGGATCCTCTTACAAACCTGAAAATTGAGGCATACACAAAGAGAGCTGTCCCTATTGCTGCTAAAATGTAGGATAAACGCTTCATCTGTAATCTCCTTTCTATATTATTTTTAATTATCCCATCTTTCCCTTTTGCTTCTCCTGGTATTCGTGTAGCACCTGGCTCCATTTGGAGTGAAACTCTTGGTCGGTCGATATCCCTTTCTCAATCACCAACTGGCATAAGGCATCAGCCTAGATGCTATTTGCCATAAGCATTTTATTAAAGATCAGCAGTTCTTTTTCGTCAGGTTTTTGTTCCATCAGTTTCCTCATTTTCCTCAGCGATCATTTCATTAAATTTCTCAACACATTCATCACAAATATATACAGAAGGACCGGCGATTAACGTCATTACTTCGTTTTCGGCCTTTCCACAAAAGCTGCAATTCATCGTATTTCTCTCTGCATTAATTTTTATTTCTTCTATGAAGCTGTAGACTAAAGAAATGGAATTGGTCTATTAGATCTCAAATAAAAAAACATAAAAGTAAGGGCGATAAATATCAAGAGAAATATCCAGAATATCCAGACAATGGCCTTTTTCAGAAGTTTCCATATCAGGTAGAAGGCCAATAAGCAGATGGGGATAATAATAACGAATGGAGTGTATTTCATTCCCATGCACCACAAAGACACAAAACCCAACCTCTCATAAAGAGAAATTGGGCTTCTGACTGCTCCATACTACCCTCACTCAAGGGTTACTATTCACCTCCTAACCTGAGCAAGATGTAGCCGAAATCAGGGTATTTGTCAATTAGGTTTCGAAATGGGCTTCCCGCAGTAGGGACACCTCCAATTATTCATCTGTATTTCATGCCTAAAAGAGAGTCCTCCGCACTCCTCATCCTCACATCTTATCAGTGGCGCATTATCCGACTTTGTCGGGTCTACTATTATCTCTCGGTCTCTAAATTCCAACTGTGCCATCTTATTTCCTAGACCTCCTTCTGAATGTCGCAAGACCAAATGTTCGTAGAAAGTTGATAGTAAAAACGCTCATGCACCAAGAATTGGGAGCAATAAAAATGCCAGATAAGACCCAATGGATAAATAACCACATTTCAGACACTTAGATTAGCCGAGATAAGAGAAGACAGGGAAATTTGGTAAGAATGTGCTTAATGAAAAGAAACTAGATTCCACTTTTTGGTAGGAGTTTACACACTCAGGGGATAGGCAAAAAGAAACCCCTGAGCAGAGGAAGGTGGATGGAGGTGCCAAGTGCTCAGGGGTCTTGTAAGGGGTTGAGGTAAAGTATGTAACAAGGGAGAGTGTAGAGAAATCTACAACACCCTTTGCTGCAAAATGTTCTTGTATGATTACATTATTATTTTGAGAATGTTAGTTTTTGGCTAGAAAAATGAAAGGCGAAATCGAAAAATTACACATCCGCGGTCAAAGCATCTGGGTGAAGGATTGACCTATTCCCTCAGATGCTAAACCAACTGGCAGAATGGAAAAGCCATTGTCCTGAAGGGGAGCATAATCCTATATTTCCAAAGGGCAAAGGCAATCCCATGAACTACAACAATCTTTACAATAAGGTGTATTTAGTTGCTATATGGAGAGCAGGGATACCACGGTTGACTTTTCATGCCCTCAGGCATACCTTTGCCAGCATTTTGATTGACCAGGGGGAGAATATAAAATATATTTAGTCTCAGTTAGGCCAGGCCAAAGCATTCACAACCCTTGATATTTACAGTCATTTGATGAAAAAAGAGAATCCAGAGGCAGCCAAGAAGAGGGGAAATTGGATTTTTGTGGATTTTGGTAGCAAAATGTTAGCAATCGAAGGGCAAAAAGATAGCCAAGGCGCTGAAACCCTTGACAGTAAACCGTGCGCCCATAGCTCAGTTGGATAGAGTGACGGACTACGAATCCGTAGGTCGCAGGTTCGAATCCTGCTGGGCGCACCATGAAAACAAGGTGCGAACCCGTTGGCACTTCCCAACGAATTTGTAGGCTCTAAGGTGAGCTTGCCCTGAGCCTGCCGAAGGGAATCCTGCTGGGCGCACCATGGACATAAGGCGTTCATCCCCGAATACTTCCTAAAGAATCTGTGGGCTGGCAGGTGAGCAGCAGGTTCTTAGCACCCTTTAAAATAAGGTTTAGTGAACAAGCCAAAAGGCAAGGCCGCCCAAGGTAAAAGGTCAGCAATCAAGATAGCCGTCCCAGTCATTGGTTGGATTGCTATTATTGGTCTTCTCTTCTATCGGCCCCAATGGGTCGGCATGGGTCTTGGAATTGGGTTCCTGGGAACCATTCTTCTTTCATTGCTTGTGCTTTATTTCGGTTTCGTTTTTTTAAAGGCCAGGGAAGCAAAGCGACAAGGAGGTTGGCTCTTAGCCATCCTTACTGCTCTGGGAGTCATGATTTTCATTGCCCTATGGTTCCTGTTGGGCTTTCATGTTGAAAAGATTCATTTGCCCGTGTGAAAGCATGGGCTGAAATTATTTCTAAAGCGAATCATAATACAATGGGCAGTGAAGCATAACTCTGGACAGCAGGCCCCCGTTCTCTAGGAGAGATGGGGTTTTGTCTTTAGTCGGACGCTCTATGGATAAGAACTTGGAGGAAAAACCCGTGAGGGATCGTGTAAATTCTGGCATTCAATTATCTATCTTTGGCAAAGATACAGAACCAAGAGGATTGCGAAGATTAACGAAAAGGCGCAAGGTTAAAAAGGTCAAAGGAGAATTCAGATATCAAGAGGACAACAAATATTACCATCGATTCCGGATTGAAACAAAAAATGAGGAGATACTTGGCGCCATTTATATCTCCAAAAACATGCATCCCTTACCCGATAAGATAATCCTAGAACGGAAAAGGAGTTAGAGTGGGTGGGCATTGGTCTCAGAAAGGAGGCAGATAGGCCGTGGATAACGAACTGAGGGAAAAAGTCTTCGACTATATCGCCACCTTAGAGAAAACCAATGCGGAGTTGGTAAAGACCCTTAAACTCTGCGTTGACGCGCTCTCCCAGTTCGAATCCTCTGCACCAGACCCGGAAGGTTTTCAAGAACTGATGGACACATTTCATAAAACCATAAAGGGTGCAGTAAGGACAACCAAGGAGAAACCCTTCCACTGATTGGAGGGGATGACCGTTCTTGAATAGGCGGTTAGTCTGAAAGAATCTGTAAGGGTTGAAGAGGCAGGGCCATCGCGGCCCTGCCTCTCTTATTTGAAGCAGCTATTCTTGCTCACCGTCCCTTCTGGACCACCTTGATCATGGTATTGGCTGGGAGAGGATCTTTCAGTGACTTGCCGTTGAGGAGGGCCATATTCTCATGTTCTTTCTCCGGAACGCCCAGCGAACGGAGGACACTTCCCATGGTGCCGGCATTTTTCGTAGCCCTTATGCGGATGCGGTCAGGTTGCACATTGATCCTCTTTGGATCCGTAAGGTGACTGAATTGGCCCATGGTCCTGTCAAATAGGCTTGCATACGCTTCAAAGGATTGAGGCGAAGATAGCCCATGAAATACATAGATATAATTATCTTTTGCGATAAAGTAGGACATAACACGAACAAGACCGCCTTGGGCTCTGATGTCAGAGATCAGTCGATAGGCGGATAGACCGTTCACTTTTCTGCCATCGTACTTGATCACACTAGCTCGGGACGTTTCAGCGAAATTGATGGCTGCCTGTCTGGGGGATGTTCCGGAAGTGATGGAAAGCAGAATAGCGGCATCCCTTTGCTTACGCACCATCTGAACCTGCGAAGGTGTGTTATTGACGTTCCAGTTTCCCGGGACAGGAAATTGGAATCGGAGCTGGGGATGGTAAAATACACCGGCGTCCATGTAGCCCTGCCGAGGATCTTCCCCAAACACGAGACCGTCGATATGGGTTAGGTACGTGTCCCTTCCAATGTTCGGGCTTTTTTGACCCAGTTTCTGCTGCCATTCCCTGGATCTCTCCCTCACCACCCTTTCACGGTCTTCCGGATTCGGATGCGTAGAGAACCAGCTTGGTAGGCCACTTTTGTCGGAATGTGGTTGCATCCTATCAAGGGTCTCAAAGAAGTTGGCCATCTGTGACGCGTCGTAGCCCACCTTGCTCGCGTATTCCACACCCAGATCATCCGCTTGTCTCTCATTGTCTCTGCTAAACTTTAGAAAGAGCATCTGCATGCCCATCCCTGTAAGTCCGGACAGGGCGCTAAATGTCTCGGAAAAAATACTCCCCATGGCGATCCCCATTTGCGCAAGCTGGGCCCGGCTGATTTGTTGGGCGGAGTGGCGTGCTGTAATATGCCCGATCTCATGGCCCAAAACGCCGGCCAACTCGGCCTCGCTGTTCAGGGTGGCCAGAATCCCACGCGTGAAATAGACATAGCCCCCTGGAACGGCAAAGGCGTTGACGACTGCTACGTCCAGGACTTTGAACTGATAGGCCAAATGGGGCCTATGGGAGACTTTTGCGATTCGCTGGCCCAGGCCATTGACATAGGCGTTCAGCTTTTGGTCTTCGTAAATGCCAAATTGGCGAACCACATCGGCATCGGTTTGACCCCCGAGCTGGATCTCTTTGTCTTCACTCATTAGCATCAACTCACGTTGCCCGCTTACTGGATTGACGGCACACGAAGCGGCCCACAAAAGCAAGCCAAACAGGCCTAACGTAAAAAGCGTTGCTCCAATAGTTCTTTTCACCATGACCCTTGTTTCTCACCTCCAGGGGAATTGAAGATTTAAGGGCATTGCCCTCCCTCCAGATCTCTTTGGGGAGAAGGCCTTGCGTACTGCCTAAGGAGAATAGGGAAAAGGGGCAGGGGTGTCAAGGGGCGGGGTGTGCTCAGTTGCCACTTCACCTAACTGACACGCCTTAAAAAAGTTGGCGTGTGCCTGCGTGGATGCCTGGATTTCCCAGGTGCTTTAGGGAACCCTTATGCGAAGAATTTCATCGCAGAGGGCATCATAATCGTAAGCTCCTCTGGATGAAGGCGCGAATTTCGAAACAGGCTTTCCGGCCAGGTTGGCCTGGTTCAGAGATTCGCTCTTGGCAATGATGGTCTTGATGAGCCTTCGCCGGTGCTCCTCCAAGAGCTCCTCGAAGATGGCATTCGTTCGGGTGGTACGTATATCGAACATGGTGATCAGGATTCGATAGGGAACCTCTTCTTCGTCTCGCAGTTCCTGGGCGGCCTCCAGAAGGGCAGTAAGTCCTGTTACAGCGCCAACCCCAGGCTGTACAGGAATGATCAGAAGGTCCGCCGCCACAAGGGCATTGTAAGTGAGAATATTGAGTTGGGGCGGACAATCAAGGATAATATTTTGATACTCATCTCCCAGATTTGCCAGGGCACGCCAGAGTCTCTCCTCTCGCCTGATGCGGGTGGAGAGCAGTTCGGCCGTTTCAGTGAGTTTGGCGGTGGCTGGCACGATGTCCAAGTTGCTGTATTCGGTGGCAGACACGGCCCGTGCTGCCTGTGAGGGCCTGTCCATGATAAGGTCCCCCACGTCCCGCTCGGGTGTATTTTTCATAAAACTGTTCGTAGCGTGGGCCTGCGGATCAAGGTCCACCAGAAGGGTCTTTCGATCTCTTCCGGCCAACCCGGCTGCCAGATTGGATGCCGTAGTTGTCTTGCCTACGCCGCCTTTGGTATTGGTAATTGCAAAAATCATAACCAGCCTCCCCCATTAAAAATTTTGAGAAAAAACAATAAAAACATGAAGTTACAAGCGATAACCCCGTGAGATCCACTCTATTCCCTAACCCTCGAATTTTGGCATTATAGTCAGGCCAGAAATGCGTGTCAACTCTGGTATTTACAGGACTTCCCTTTCGCTTCACACGCCGCATTTCTGTCTCATTATGAAGGTATAAGATGCAACTTGAGCCCCTGAAGATTCTGCTAAGATTAGGGGCAATGTGCAGAAAAGCCGCCCCCCACAAATCCCCTCTGGGCTGGGAGATGATTCCTAGAGGGTGGTTAAGGGCCTATTTTCACCGCTTGACACCTAAGCTCCCAGGGACCTATACTGCCAAAACTTCCCAAAAACCAAAATGTTAAGCAGACCTAGAAGACAGGATATGCTCAAATCTCAGCCGCCCTCACGCAGGGAATATTTACACCAGCAGAAGAAAAGCCACGGCCGATATCTTTTCGGTGTATTTCCGGCCCAGTATCCCCGGGAAATCCTCTGGGCCATGGGCGCTCTGCCTGTGGAGATCTGGGATCCGCCTCTGGAACTGAGCCATGCCAATGCACACCTCCAGCCCTACATCTGCTCTGTTGTCAAACATGGATTGGAGCTCATTCTCCAAGGCAAATGTGACGACCTGGATGGGTTCGTCTTCCCCCACACCTGCGACTCTATTCAGAACTTGGCCTCAATTGTCAATGATTACCTGGGCCTGGAAAAACCCTGCTATTTTTTCTACCACCCTAAGGCCCCCTATGGAATCTCTTCCCGGCATTATTACATGGAGCAGCTTAGGGCCCTCGTTTCCCGGCTTGAAAAGCAACTGGGCCCGATTGAGCCTGATAAACTGAAGCACAGCGTGGCGCAAGGCCAGAAAATGGCTGCCCTACTCAGGGACTTATACAACCTGAGAGCCCATGGGAGGCTTCTTGCTTCCAACGCCCAATTCTACCAGGTCATCCGCTACACTGAGTATCTTCATCCCGACGACCTCATCCCCTTGCTCGAGGAATTTTTGGCCCATTCAAAGGGGTCGGCTGGGGTTGGCCCAGCGGTGCTTTTGAGTGGGGTTATGCCTAACCCTCCAGAAATTCTGGGCCTTTTAGACGATCTGGGAGTTAGGGTGGCTGATGACGACCTGCTCAGCTGCAGTCGACGTCTGTTGATTCCCCCAAGCCAGGCCGAGGATCCCTTCGAGGCATTGACTGAAGGCTATTTTGGTATGCCTCCCTGCACAACCAAGGACTCACCCGTAAGTGAGCGCTTGGACTATCTCCTCGAGAAAATCGACTGCACCGGAGCCAAGGGAGTGATTTTCTACATGGTGAAGTTTTGCGAACCAGAGCTTTTCGACATACCCCAACTGGTGGAAGAACTGAAAGCAAGGGGTCTTGTCACACTCATCATAGACACTGAGCTTCACCAGGGACTGAGCGGCCAGTTGAAAACGCGTGTGGAAGCCTTTGTGGAAATGATCAGATAGGTGGCAATGCGCTTCATCCTGATTGAACAGCCAAGTCCCTCGATTCATAAATTCGATGACGAACTTATTTAATGGGGACTTAGTGCTGAGTGAGCAATTTTCTTCTTCAAACTATTTTGAAATACGTCACCCTATTTGCGAATCGAAGCACTAAGCTGTAATATGTAAATTATTACTATAGGAACGACGCATGCCATTAGCCGACGAATTGCGATACCGATTCATGAAGGACCTGGGGGCCCCCGCGCTTATGCGCTTCGCCCAAGCCACTAAGCCGAGCCGCCACAAAGAGCCCAACCCCTATTTCGGCCCGCCCCTGAAATCTGCCAAGCGGCTTAGAGAGATAATGACCCGGCATTACTATCTTTCTCGCTTTGCCAAAGGGGCCAAGCCCATCGCATGGGTGACGAGTGGCGCGCCCGTAGAATTGCTCAGACCCTTTGGTTTTTACACCGTCTATCCAGAGAATCACGGCGCCCTCTGTGGAGCGCAGAAGATGGCCCCTGAGCTATGCGCTGTGGCAGAAGAGCACGGCTTTCACCAGGACCTCTGCTCTTACGCCCGCACAGACCTTGGCCACTACTTTTCAAGAAATACCCCGGCTGGAAAGCTCCCTAAACCTGACCTTCTCTTCGCCTCCAACAACATTTGCCAGACGGTCGTCTATTGGTTTAAGGCCCTGGC
>Ga0209427_10001251_pt1 | contig 28964 bp, 22 predicted proteins | sample DeeMarSWOR136_30_FD_187465 | JGI IMG/M metagenome (GOLD analysis project Ga0209427, IMG submission 187465) | Marine sediment microbial communities from White Oak River estuary, North Carolina - WOR-1-36_30 (SPAdes) (version 2) | ecosystem: Environmental > Aquatic > Marine > Intertidal zone >...
CAACATAGAAGTTGTTGATATCCTACCAGATGATGTAACATTTGAAATTGCAACACCAATGCCCGATGAAGCTATAGGATCTGAACTTAAATGGTATATACCATCAATTATTTCAGGCGAATCCATAATAATAAGAATCAATGTAACTGTAAACGAAAGTTTCTATGGAATGATTAAAAATCTTGCTTACATTGATGATGATTCTTACGATCCAGATGACGACAATAATGACGACGATGAAGAAATCGAAGTTTTAAGTATATCAGATCTAAGTATCCAAAAAACATCTGAATATGATGCACCAGTTTATGAAGGAGATCCTATTATTTATTATATCAATTTAACAAACCATGGACCTGATGCAGCATCTGATGTTAATATAACTGATATATTACCTAATGGAGTAACTTTTATAAATTCGACATTAGAGCCGAGTGGAAGCCAAGAATCAACATACTGGTGGATTATTACATCAATTGATGTAAATGAATCAGTAATATTCCAAATTAATGTAACAGTAAATGATGGTTTTTCAGGAAAAATAATAAACACTGCAACTGTCCAAGACGATTCTTATGATCCAAATGATGATGATAATGAAGATGATGAAGAAATAATAGTTGAAGATGATAGCAGTGGTGGCGATGGTAGTAATGACAAACCATCATATGGCGGAGGCATTCCCCCATTAATACTCAAAGATCCAACCGCGGTAACAGATGGACCATATTACGCATTTGTAGGTGAAGAAATACAATTTAACGCAACAGAAAGCTATGATAATGATGAAAACGGAGGATTAATTGATAGGTACGATTGGAAGTTTTCAGATGATGACGAGTGGCAAAACGACTCAGCAGCTATAGTAAACCATACATATAGCATACCTGGAAGATACAATATATCACTACGGGTGTTTGATGACGAAGGAGTAAGCAACATTAACACGACATTTGCGTTAATTGTAAAATTGAACCATGCCCCAAGTGGTCCTGAGGTAACAGGCCCACAAAATGGATTAAAAAATGTTTCATATAACTTTACATTTGTATCAACAGATGAAGATGGAGACAAAATAAAATACTTAATAGACTGGGGTGATGGAAATACAGCAGAAAGCGATTTCTTACCATCTAACGTTCCATTCAGTACTTCTCACAAATGGATCGATTCCGGCTGGTATACTATAAAAATTATTGTAGATGATAATGAAACAATAACAACTGATGATTTAACAATTGAGATAAAAGATCCTGACCCAGAACCAAAAAAAGCAGATGAAACAAACCTATTAATACCGTTATTATTGCTACTATTATTAATAATCGTAATATTATTACTTTTATTAGAAAAGAGACGTAAAGATAAGAAGAAACTCCAACAAAATCCTCAAGCATCTACAAAATCAAAATAAACCTCAAAACAATAAATAGGGACAAATAATTCCCTTTTATTATATTTTTTTAGATAATATTAATCCAACAAAAATTTTTTTTATTTTTTTCAATTTATCGTATAGATATTTTATCATAAATTAAGTGTAAGAAATGTTGAAGATTTTTAATAGTAAGTTTCAAAAACCTTTAGTTTATTTAAGACTCGCTCTATAGGGGCGGGTAACAAAGTGGTTATGTGGCGGACTGCAGATCCGCATACGGGGGTTCAAATCCCTCCCCGCCCTCTAAGTCTAACAGACTGGAAGAGTGTCAACAGACTACAAATCGATTGTTTTAATGGCTCATAAATGGGTTCCCGATATTAAGACAACTGCTGTAACTATAGTAAACTAAAGCTTTCTTTTCTTAGACTCATTGAGGGATTACATTCTTAGAGTAGCTCAAAACTTTCTTTAATTAATGAATAGCCGAAGACAATAGCAAATATAGATATTGTAATAATTGGAAATAGCTCAATGATTGCATTACTACCCCATGGACGAGGAATAAATAAAAAAGGAAATGAGCAAATTGAAATTGCACCAAGTAGAGTTACAAATCCTCCTAATGTTTTTCCAGATGACTTTCTTAACGAAGTTCCAATAACAAGTAAGGACAATGCTACTAAAAAAAAGAATACGAGAGAGACAAACGCATGAAAATAACCTGTTGTTTCTGGGAATATACCTATAGCGCATAGAGCAGACATGTCAAGAATAAGAAGGAAAGTACCAATACATCCTAAACGAGTATTTAGCATACGTATCTTTCTAATAGCACTTACAAATATCGCTCCCATAATTCCAGCTATTATAAGCCCACTGTTAAAAATAACTGAAGCAATCCCACGAGCAGCCCAAATAGGTGTTTCACCTGGCATGCCTCCTAGGTCACTAAGCCAATTTCCTGTCCAATTAAACCAATCGGAGTAATAAATTGCAAAAGCTATACATATAAATCCAACAATAGGACTAAACAAACCGCAAAACCCAGAAATCCTCATGTAGATCGACTTTTTAGAACTCACTCTATAATTCCTCTCCTAAAATAGCTTCAAGCAATTCCTTAAATAGGTTTTGTTCCTCCTGCGAAATTCCTTTAGGTATCGGATATAGAACATGTTCTTTACGATAAATACCTTTAAATAAATAATTAAAAGTTGTAAGAATATCACCCATTACCAATGAATTTTCTGTAGTTTCAATAAGTGTTTGACTAGCTCTTTTTGATGCTTCTGGATTATTGTGATCATAGTAAAAATCATATTCAAAAAATGCATATTTACCATCATCCAATGGACTAATAAATCCAAGAGAATGTTCTAATTTGTATTTATCACAGACATTTGATAACATATCCATATATTTCAAAATTTTATCCTCGTCATTGCCCCATATCGCTCCAGCTTGTGCGAAAAACATCCGTTGTCTCATCATTCGGGATGGTAGAATTCGGAATGCATGAAGCCAAACAATATCAGTCATTTCTGGTTTTGAATAAACCTTTTTGAAGAAATCTTGAAGATCCTTATCAAAAACTCTTGCTATCTGATCAGGTGAAGCATCTAAACCCTGTTCTAGATGTATTCTCATTGGTCCAGCAAAGATAGCTTTTAGAGGATCTTTTTCCTTAGAAAGTATCTGTAAAAATTCACTATCCTTTAAAGAGGCAAGCTTTGGAGAACCTAATATGAAACTCTTCATCAGTTCTTTATCAATTGTATATTCCGCCATTTCTTCAACAATTCTTTTATCATCTTTATTACATATGACATCAACAACCCAATTAAGTTTCAAATAGTTTTCACAGATATATTCAAAATCTTTTGCGATCTGAATTGTTGGACAAAGGAATTCAGAAAGATATTTTCGTGAAAGAATAACTAGAGATAAACCAACATTACGCTTTGCAAGTTTCATAATCATACTTAGAGCATCCTTTAATTTTTCAAAAGGAATAAGAACTACATCTTCGTCATCAAAAATAGGATGAAGTTTTACGGTACTTTCAGTTATAATTCCTGGTGGTGTTAGTTTAATATCAGTAAATCCGCCTTCTGTGGTATATGGATTATTAATCTCCAAATCACTATGTTTCTTAATATTTCCTTCATCATCTACAATTTCAAGATCTATGAAATTATCAGCCGCCCAACCGTATCTATTTTGCCAAGTAGTTATAGTTCCAGTTGATGCAATATTAGCACATACATGTGCTCCTGCCTCAGCTAGATTCGCTCGTAATTTTTTCTTATATGCTTCTTTTTGTAATTCAAAAGCAGTTATCCCTGCACCAACAGTAGCTGTAAAACTTTCTGGATGTATATCAAGTTTATTCATTCTTAGAAGATCAATAACAATTCCTTGTTCAAGACCTAATCCTTTTGAAAGAACTGTTGGAGCAGCCATTGCTAAAAGAGTACCACCACTACGTGGTAAAAAAGGAAGGCTTTTTTTATTTGCATATTTTATAACTTTTGAAAGCTCTTCTGAATTTTTTGGCATCACAATATAAAAATCTAAATTAGAATCAGGCTGAATTATTGAGCTAATATATGAAGAAATAATAATTGGATCATTTGTCGCCCATTCTTTACCGACAATAGCACGAAGCTCTCTTAAGTTTTCATCTTCAAGAGTTTTTTGAAACTCACTTTTGTTTAAACTATCAGTATACTCCTTTAATGCTTTTGCCACTTTTTCAGGACGTAATTGTGTAGCAAAATTACATTGCTTATCACAAATACCACAGAGATTACATGAGTTAGTTATTTCAATAAGTTTCTCGGTAGGTTTAACTTTTCCTGACATTAAGTTTTTAAATATCTGCATACGACCTTGAGGCCAATAAGCTAAAAAACCATGTTTTTTACCAGATGAGCATAAACCTGTTCCAAGAAAATCAAATCTACACATACCACAATGGGTGCCCTTTTTCGCAATATTTATCGCTTCATCATATTTTGAATCTTCTATAACCATTTATATAACCTCAATATTTATACAGCAATCTGTATAAGACGTTTTAACTTTAAATTTTCCGAGAAATAAAAAAGAAAGATTTTAGTGAGATGGACATGACCACCTGAAGATTCAACGGATCCTAAAATGGGATTCTGTTGCAACCTTTTTCTCCTGTAACTCGGGTTAAACCTCTCCCCGCCCTCATCAGTCAACAAGAAAGAAGAGTGTAAATAGGTTCTAAATTATTTTTTCTTCATCGTCTTTTAATATTATCAGCTTCAATTTTTTATATATAGGATTTGTTTTTAAGAAAAAATAAAAAAATCTTATACATTATCCCATTTTAGGATGCTTGGGTTATGACTGATGGAAAAGAATGTTACAGAATGACTGTTCAAGAAACATTGGATTATTGGAAAACATCTGAAAAAGGACTGTCAAAAAGTGAAGCTGAACAACGTCTTAAGAAATATGGTGAAAATACACTTAAAGCTGAGATTAAAATGCCCTTATGGCTAGTTTTTCTCTCACAATTCAAGGAGCTTTTGGTAATAATTCTTATCATTGGAGGTTTAATTGCTTATTTTATTGGTGACTATCGAGATGGTACTATTATTTTTATTATAGTGATTGTCAACGCTATTGTAGGTTTTATACAGGAATATAGAGCAGGTAAAATCGTTGATAAATTAAAGGGACTGATAAAATCTCCTGCCAAGGTGATTCGAGATGGGGATCTTATAGAAATAAGTCAGATATATCTGGTGCCGGGTGATATTGTAAAATTAGAAGAGGGGGATAAATTACCTGCAGATATTAGACTTATAGATTCAGCAGGATTTAAAACAAATGATTTTGCTTTAACTGGTGAGTCAGTTCCTCAGGAAAAAATTACTGAAGCCATTGAGAAGGAGGTATCTATTGCTGATAGAGTTAATATGGCTTATGCAGGTACAACTGTTGCTTCTGGAAATGCTATGGGTGTTGTAGTTGCAACAGGTATGGAGAGTGAAACAGGGAAAATTGCTAAAATGACAGAGGAAACAGGTGTTATAAAAACTCCACTTCAAGAGGAGATGAGGTTATTGGCTCGTCAGCTTACTATTGCAGTAGTTATAATTGGTGTTGCTTTGTTTTTTATTGGTGTTGCTCAGAATTTTACTATTTATTTGAGTTTGGTATATGCTTTGGGTATTGCTATGGCATTGGTTCCTCAGGCATTACCTGCTCAAGTAACAGTTGCTCTTTCCACAGGTAGTAATAGACTGGCAAATAGAAATGCGGTTGTGAAAAATTTACCTTCAGTAGAAACCCTTGGATCAACAACAGTTATCTGTACTGATAAAACTGGAACTTTGACTAAAAATGAGATGACTGTTAGATCTGTTTGGTTTAATGGGAAGAAATACCAAATCACTGGTCTGGGTTATGAGCCAAAGGGTGAGATAAAAGATGAAAAAGGAAAGCTTCTGACTCAGAAACAAATCGATGAGATTGAGGTGATGATGGATACTGCTACAATGGCTTCCAATGCAGAGATACATAAACCAGACGAGCAACATGATATATGGTATCCCATAGGTGATCCTACAGAGGCTGCGTTGATTACTATGTCTACTAAGCTTGGAACTAGGTCACCTATAGAGGATGAGGAGAATCCTGAGATACAAGAATTTCCTTTTGATTCTAAAAGAAGGAGGATGAGCTCAGTGAGAAAATTTGGTGAGCAAGTAGCTCTCACTGTCAAAGGATCTACAATTGGGATACTCTCAGTTAGCAAATATATTTATAAAAATGGAAAAGAGGTGTTATTAACTGAGGATGATAAAAAGCAAATAAATACAGTTAATGAAAAATATTCAGAGGGAGGTTTAAGGGTTATTGCCATTGCTCGACGTGATTTGAAGCCAAAAAAGGATGAGTATACAATTGAGGAGGTAGAAAAAGATTTAACCTTTCTTGGTTTAGTAGCAATGATTGATCCAGCCAAGGAGGGAGTAAAAGCAGCTATTAAAGAAGCTTGTGAAGCGGGAATCCGTATTATTATGATCACCGGTGATCATGCTATTACTGCAAGAGCTATTGGAAAAGATATAGGGTTATCAGTGGAATGGGAAAAAGATATTTTTACCGGTGTTGAATTAAATGAAATGGATGATAATAAACTTAAAAACGTTCTTAAAGGAAATCAAAGTATTGTTTTTTCCAGGGTAGATCCTGCAGATAAACTACGCATAGTAAAAATTCTAGAAGAAGAAGGTGACATTGTAGCAGTTACTGGGGATGGGGTAAATGATGCTCCTGCGCTAAGAAGGGCACATATCGGTGTTGCAATGGGCAGGAGAGGAACTGATGTTGCAAAAGAAGCATCTAGACTTATTTTACTTGATGATAGTTTTCCAACTTTAGTAAATGCTATCGAGGAAGGTCGTACTATCTATACTAATCTGAAAAAGACAATATATTCCTCTTTAACTACGAATATTGCTGAGTTAGTATTGGTTCTCTTTGGTTTATTAGGTGTTGCCTTATGGAATTATCCGATACCTATTCTTGCTGTACAGGTTCTTGCTATTGATCTGATTGGAGAAATAATGCCTTTAACTTTTTTAACATTTGATCCTCCTGCAGAAGGAGTGATGTCCTCTTCTCCACGAAATCCCAAAGAACATTTAGTAAACCGACGTTCTGCAACTGAATTCATATTTTTAGGTATCTTAATCGGCGGATTAGCCTTTTCAAATTTCTTCTTCTTCATGCAAAGAGAAGGAATAACACTGAGTGTTAATGATACAAATATCTTGCCTTATTTTCAGGTTACTGCTTTAGCGTATGCAACAATTGTTTTCTGCCAGTATTTCAATATACTCCAGTGGAGGTATGATCATATTTCAATATTCAACCGTAATATATTCACCAATAAAATCTTATTAGGCTCAATAGTGGTTTCTATAGGTTTAGTTCTAATAGCAATTTATGCTCCTTTTATTAGTGATTTTTTGGTTTTTAGGGGTTTAAATATATCTGATTGGGGGCTTGTATGTTTAGCAACTTTGATATTTTTATTTGTTTTTGAAGCATTAAAGGTTTTACGTAAGAAAAGAATGCCTAAAAAAATATAGGAATAACAAATAAATCAGTATTTTATTATTGATAAAAGCTCCAACTCATCCTCTGTTAGATAATTTAACTTCCACTTTTTTTCTTCATCAATTATCATTTTTTCATCTCTTTAAATCGATTTCTTTTTCTGCTATTTCGGTTTGAACTATATTCCTTATTTTGGTAAAGTTAGGAATAATTTTTTTCCGATATAACTGTGAGTCATTTTTAGGTGATCTCATGTCCAAAGAATTTGAAAGAACAAATTCTCTCCACTTTGCAACACTTTCTGATACTTGATCAAGACAGGGGCTACATAGATAGGAATCTTTTCCTAATGTCGGATGACGATAGCATTCTAAAAACCTCAATTCCTTTCCACATTCTTCACATTTTTTCATATTCATCAATTAATATGCAGCGTTTGAGATAATCATAAAATGTTTTTTCAAAAATTTCTGCAGAACGTTAGAATGTTGCAAATAAACTATAATAATGCATAATTTCACAGAAAAAATAGTTTTGATATGTCTGAAAAAACTATATCATCTTAAAATTCTAATCAACTACATCAAATAATGAATAATAAAAATATTTTAATATTTCTATGATTATAGCTAGTAATACTGTAAACCAAAAGTTTTTAAACAATTTTCTGTTTTATATTTTTTTGAGGTGATAATTTTATGGGCATGCCAAATGCATATCAATGTATGATATGTGGCGTATTCAAGGACACATTTGCGAGTATAAAGAGTCACTATGAACAACATACTAAAGCTGATATTGCGAATATGCCGGATATAAAAAATGCATACAAATGTAATAATTGTAATGCATGCATGAAATCATGCTGTGATATAGTTGAACATTATAGACATGTACATCAAATGTAGTGATATTTGGTTAAAACCGTTGTCCTTTCAATATAAGCAAAATCATTAAATTGATTTAATCGAAAAAATTCTGCAAAATGTTAAAATAATGTTATAAAATATTATTTTGCAGAATTGAATGGAAAAAATAGATTTAAAAGATCGGAAAATACTATATCATCTTGACCTTGATTCTAGACAATCTTATTCTCAAATCGGTAAGAAAGTCGGTTTACATAAAGACGTAGTTGCTTATAGAGTAAAAAATCTTCAAGAAAAAGGGATAATTAAGGGATTCTACACAGAAACCGATGACTATAGGTTAGGATATGTGAGGTATAGATACTACTTTACTTTTCAATATGCATCTCCAGAAGTAAGAGAAGAGATCATTAATTATTTTTTAAAAAACAAATATACTAGAATCATTCACTCAACTGAGGGGCATTATGATCTGGTAATAATTTCAGATGTAAAAGGTATAACAAAATGTTATTCTGTTTGGAAAACAATTGTTAGTAAATATAGGGATTATTTTGCAAATCAAGTTTTTTCTGTTATTTTTAACGTATACATCTATAGATATACGTTCTTGTTAGATGAGAAAGACAAAGAAAGAGCTATTAGAATAAAATCTATATTATATGGAAGTGATAAAAGAGTAGAAATTGATGATTTGGATCATCAGATATTAAAATTAATTTCTCAAAATGCAAGGATGCCAACCATAGAGATCGCTAAAAAACTTAATACAACTGCTATTACAATAAATAATAGAATAAAAAAATTAAAGGAATCAGGCATAATTAAGGCATTCAGGATTAATATTAATCTTCCAATGCTAGGGTATCAAAGATATAAAGCTGATATTATTCTTAAAGACTATAAAAGACTACATCAGATTATAAAATATATAGAAAAGAATCCAAATTTGGATGAGGTCATACAATCAGTAGGCTATACTGATCTTGAACTGCTTTTTATTCTTAAGAGTCCAAATCAACTCCATAAGATAATGGAAGACCTAGCCATTAAATTTCCTAACACTATCAAAAATTATATCTATTTTAGTGCCATAAAGACACATAAATGGAGCTGGATGCCTGAAGAATAAAGTAGCATCTAGACTCAATTTTACAATCATTTTCAGTACTCTAATTCTATTTGAATCCTATCAAGGTTAATAATCGTTCCAGCATCTGGAATCACACCTTAAAACCAATATGTTCTATAGTCTATTTTGAATAGTATATAGTTTTATGATTGCGATATTGTAATTTATTAGATTATTAGTATTGAATTAACACCTGTTAATTTTATTCAGAAAGAATTATATAATAAAATTTTATACATTATCGCTGAGGGAGACGAAGAAAGAATTCCAAAAATATATTCGCAAGTATCGTTTCAATTGGATATCAATAGTCTCCCTCAATATCCAAAATTTTTACTTAATTTTCGCTAAAAGTAGCTTATTGTTGTTACTTAAAGGTTATTAATGATTTTTTCAGCAAAATTAAAGTTTTTAATCATTATTCTTATATTATGCAGAACTTTTTCAAAAAATCTTTTTTGAAATAAGATAAGATTAATTTGTACATTTTATAAAATTTAAAAAAGGGGAATTTTTTATTATGAGTACATAGTTTTTTTTGTTTTAACTAATAAAATTTAATGATTTATAATTGAAAATCCCACGGTTTATTAAAAAAAGTAAGATCAATATAACTCCAGTCATTAGAGTCGCGCAGGCCATGACTCCCATCAGAGTAATCCAGTAGATATCTTGAGAATTTATTGTAATTCATACAACTCTTATAATTACTCCAATATGATATTGCCTCAAATTTTGCCTTCATCTTTTGTAGAGGGGGTAAATTATTTCTACCTACCATAGTTGCATTGTCTATCCCCTCGTGATATAATGATGTGAGACCAAGGGTATGCCCTACTTCATGCATCGTACAGACAGCCATACTTATTCTTTGGAGTCTTGGTGTTATAGATGGTGGGAAAAAGTTTCTCCTATAAAACTTATTGTTACTCGGAATTGAAATAACATCAACCCACATTTTATTATCCTGAGGCCAAGCCCATCCTCCAGAATGACAAATAAACATGTAACGAAAAACTCCTTTTCTTTCATCAGCAAAATGATATTTATAGAATTCTGAACCAATGCCACTGAACATGCTTATATAATCATCAATGTACCTCAAGTATTCTCCACCTCCGTTAGTCGGACCACCAGGCCAACCATCATCTATATGCACAGTTATATCATGTTCATGGAATTTATCCATCAGCATAAATTGAGATTCTTTCCAGAATACATGATTACGAGCAAACAAACCAGGACCCTTTTCCATAAAATCTACTTCAATGTAGATATCCTTGTAAAAAGGATCAGCTAACCATTTCCTCATAAAATATTCTTCTAAGTTGGATAAACCATCTTTATCTGGATCTATCATAGAATGATTATCATAAATAAAGGGGCTATATTCCCATTTCCATTCCCAAGCAGTTGGAATACCATCCTTATCAGGATCTAGTTTAGAATCATCTAATTTTGGATTAGTATCCAACTTATTTACTTCCCACCAATATGGAATACCATCGCTATCTTCTTCTGCTTGATGGACATCAAACCAAATCTCGTAATTTTTACTGCTGAAATGACCATATCCATCGCTATCATTAAAGGAATCATCACCATACCAACGGCCAGTTCTAAAATCATAGGTTATTAAAAAATTGATAACCTGCTGATCATATGAACGGAATAGTTTTTTCTTTGTTTCAAAAATTTTTACTTCTATACTACATTCTTCTTGTTCATCTCTAACTAACTTAACGTTTTCCCAGCCAACATATCCGGTATCCCAACTTTTAATATCTGGACCAATCCATTCTTCATTATCAACAAGAGCAACAAAATGATAATTGGGTTTTTTCTTCCAAGAAAATCCAACTTTCCTCATAACATTTTCAATTCCATTTTTATGAATCCTGCGTATTTCTAGGGAAACTGCCTGATTTACTCCAAGAGGACTGATAGTATCATCAATGATTTCATCCTCATCTCTTTCTTCAATTCTATCCTTATCTCCTTCTTTATTAAGAGATTCTTGATAAAAAATTAATATATAGCTAAAAACCAGCATACTTATAATTATTAAACTAACAAATTTAACTACTAATCTTTTATTCTTATCTAGAGTAGAACTATAATGCTTTTTTTCTTTACTAGATTTTTCCAATTTCTCACCCTAGATTGATAATTTAGATATCAATGTTTTATTCATTTCATATTATTATAAATTTATGCTGTATTAAAATAAGTATTACTATTTATTTCATTTCGTTAATACTCCCTTCAACATTTGCTTTTTCGGCTAGATATTCAGTATAATTTATTAACCTATAAAAAGTAATAAACTGCAGATTTACTTGATTTTTTACCAGTATAAAGGATTTAAAATTTTACGAATATAAAGAAAGAAAAAGATAATGGTGAGGACTACCTAAATCCAAAAAGTTGTCGGAATATTGGGATCATTTGTAGAATACGTTCCAGAATTTTATCTAACATTAGAACCCTAGATTTTTGCCTGTTTGCATTAGTTAATATACTAATATGAAAGCTTGATTGTTCTGTTGAAGCACCATATGGATCTTTTGCCCAGGTTTTTATCCAATATCCGCCTTTGATTTTCCAGGAATGATTAAGTGTTATTATTTCACAGGAATTGTATGGTCCAAGCCAATCAGTTTCTGTGTCATCATCCCAATTAATCCTGTAGTATACATCATGTCCGTCTGGGTCTGTTGAGGTAAATGTGAAGTTATATTTTACCCCTCCAAAGCCCCATTTTGGTCCATTTATGGTTAATTTTGTAGGTGGTTGATTTTCAGTAATTGAAATAATATATGGTTCTGACCAATCACTTTCCGCATATTTTATATCTTTGGCTTTTGCTCTAATCTCATATAATCCTGGAATATACCATGTGTGGTTCACAAAGATTTCTTCACCAGAAATGTAAGGACCAAGCCAACTACTATTAGTGCCATCATCCCAGTCAATCAAGTAATATATGTCATCACTTTCTGGATCTTCGGATTTAAGTTTATAGTTATATGAGGCAGATGTAGTTCCATTTGTTGGACCGTCAATAATAGGTGCTTCTGGGGGTAGACTTGTATGCATAACTGCTTCATAGGCATCAACCATACCCCATCCATAGTCATTATCTTCACCGGGATCACCTAAGTCATATGCTGTTTGGAATATGATTTCCTTTATTGCATCAACACCTATATTTGGATTAACTTCACGCATTAGTGCAACAACACCATTGATATGTGGTGAAGCCATTGAGGTACCATCTAGAGAATAATAACCACTACCTGGCCATGATGAACGCACATTTACCCCAGGTGCTGCTATATCTGGTTTGATTGCTTCAGAACCATCTGGAGTACAATATGTTGGACCTCTGGATGAAAAATCTGCAATTGGCCAGTCTGGATCATTTGCATCAACTGCTGCAACAGCAAAGCATCGATAATCATCAGTTGCTCGGTCAGGAGGTCTACCTAAACCTATAGTACCTTCATTTCCAGCTGAGAAGATTATAACAGTTCCTGCAGCTTCACAGGCATCAAGAAAAGTCCAGAATGTTTCATCGCAGGGCTCATAGCCATGCGAGGTTTTTAATCTCCATGAATTTGAACAAACTGCTGGTACATCCCAATTTGTTTCTGGATTACCATCAGGATCAATCAACCATTGAAATGATTCTATTGCGTCTGCAACGGTTTGAGAAATACCTCCACCTCTGTCTATAGCTGCAGCAGATATCCACAGGGCACCTGGTGCAACACCAATTTGATCACCAGGAGCACCACCGCATACAGTACCCATTGTATGCGTGCCATGCCCCCCAGTATCATAAGGAAAATCGTTTTGATAGAGATATGGATCAAACCATGCCCACTCTGGATGCCCCTCATACCTGGGATCTGCTACACCTGCCCATCTATCAGCTAGTGCAGGATGATTGCCATCAACACCAGTATCAATAGTTGCAACTAAAACACCTTTACCTGTGATACCCATCTCCCAGACCTCTGGTGCTCTAACAGCCTCTACCCCAATTTCAATATCATTTTTATATCTAGGTTCACTTTCAAATCTTTTGCCTGTCGGTTCAATTAACTCAATATTATAATTGGGATATACCTTTAAAACATCATCACGTAAGGCGATTTGATCTACAACACTCTGATAGGTATCAACCAGAATGATATTTCCAATCCAAAAACACTGAAATTCTTTTACTATATTTTGACTCTGTAGTTCATTTAGATATTCAATTAATTCTGGTTGTGTTTCATATGCATTATTCTGAAGTGCAACAACTGTTGTTTCATGGCGAGTTTGTAGTGCTGCAAGCTGCTTATCCATTTCTTTATTGATTTTGTTAAGGTCAACCTGATCTTTTAAATAAACTAAAACTGAAACAACTTCTTCATTATTTACATCTAATGAATCTTTAAAAGTATTATCAGTCGATGACATCAACTCAATACTGCTAGTTGCATTAGAAACCAGTAGCCCAATTATCACCAAAATTGAAGTTATATAGATTTGGTTTTTTATTTTCATTATTAACATCCACCAACAATATAATTGGGAATAGATTATTTAAATTTTGCATAAAATAGCTATTTGGTTTATCAACATTATTATAAAGGAAAGAAATTCTTGATGAAAAATATTAATCTTCATTTTAACATACAATAAACTATTATGAATTATTTATAAAAAAAAGATGGTAACTTTCCTTCCTCAGTCTTTTTTTTTTATTAGATAATCTCGTGTTATTATTTTGTTTCTTTGTGATATAATTTATTAGTCAATCTAAAAAAACCATTCTCGTATTTGTCCTAGTACATCTTTTAATCCATTTTTACAATTTTCAGGATCACATGTTTTATCATATTTATAGGAGATCGGAATTCCAGCAAGTCGCATCATAGGTACAGTTGCTATTTTGCCATGTCGCCAACGGGCATAAAACCAGTGACTGAAGAAAAACAATGGACCATAAATCCATTTCATATCAGGCGTCCAGAAATCGATATTATTCTTCCAACATCGCGACAGAATCTCCCATTGTAACTGAGTGAGATTTCTAAGATTGTTTCTGTGATGATTCCCAAGTACTGCCTCTTTTAATGGAATGAAAAGTACTGGTGTGTAGAACATTTTTGCATTATGATTTCTTAGGTCATCAATTAGGTCAAGTGTTGCTCGAACATCATCTTCTGTTTCATCTGGTTGCCCTGTCATAATTGTACATAGTGGCCACCAATCATAATCATTCATAATACCAACGCCTTCTACGACAAGTTCAGGCCAATTGTCTACACTAAATGGGAGTGCCTTACCTTTCATATATTTCTTCATTAGACGTACACTACCTGTTTCTATTCCTACTTCAACAGAGATGAATGGTTGTTTGTACAGTTTACTAGTACCTGGCCGCCATTTGGTTTTTTCAATTAAAATAGGTGTTAATTCTTCAAGGATTTTTTTGTCATAGATTATAGGTGCTAATGAAGCATGTGATAAAAGTATATATTCAACTCCGGGGTATGATGCAATAGATTTATATAACCTGACAATTTCTTTTCTATTTGGTTTAAATCCAGGTTTTGATTTATATAGGAATAAGTCTTCGGTTACAGTAAAAATTGATTTTGATCCTTCTTTAATATTGATTTCTACTTCTTTCATTATATGGTCAATTGGAAATGAATATTTCGTCCTCATTGTTGGACTGCAAAATTGGCATCCTCGTCCACACCCTCTAGTTATTTCTACCATGCCATAGGAGGCAGCATGCTTTATTATAGGGATTTCTTCCTTTTTTGGTTTTTGAGAAATATAATATGAAGGAACCTTTTTTCCTTCCATAAGTTTTCTAAAAATTTCAATAAGATTATGTTCTGCTTCACCTTGGAAAAGAACATCAATACTTAATTCTTCCTGAGCGTTAATTTCACTTATCTGCCAAGACCCTTGACCCCCAACAACAATTTTTGGTTTATATCTCTTAATATAAGGATGGGATACAAGTTTTTTAAACTCAGATGCATTTAACGCTTCTCCACCAAAACCGATCAAAGAGTTATATGTGGTAGAAACATAGGCAAGTCCTAAAGGATCCATTGTTGAAATTCCAACGATTTTAGTTTTTTTACCTATAAATTTGTTGAGATTATTATAATGTGAAACAATGACATTTTCTTCCCCAAATTCATTGATTAGAAGTGACTCAATTTTTCTTAATCCATAAATTGTTTGTTTTGCTGTACCATCGTTATTGTTTTCTAGATTAGCTAAATGATCTTTTAGAATATAGCCAGATATTTTTTTTGGAAAGGTGCAAATAAAAGCAGCAAAGGGATTATTATTGTAATGGTTTGCTTCTGCACGAGACGCAGTAAGAACTATTGGATATCCTTTATCTCTTATTTGTTGAGTCATGATCATCAGATCTTTTTTATTTTATAGTTTTTTTGAACCGGAAATAATTGAATTGTTTATTAATTTTGAGGAATGATTATTTGAACAAGACGCAAATTATATATGTAAACTCACAAGTTCTTTATGTTACTGATATATACAATCAAATTCTGATTTTTCTATTCAAGATGAATAAAATATATCATATATTTTGATAATTAATATATAATAAGACTTATATACTTATTAAAGCAATTATAAGAAAAATATAGGTGTCATTATGAGAAAAAAATTCATATTTCTGATAGTTATTGGATCTTATTTAACTTTTATTTTATTTGCTCCTTTTGTTTGTGCAATTTCATCAGAGATTAGCTTTATAGTTAATAAAAAAGAAATTGAAGAACCAATAGAGCTCTCAAAATCTGAAGAAATTTTCATCAATGTAAATTATAAATTAAAGATTGGAACTATTCAAAAATTGTTTTATTTTCATACAAGAATTGGTAGAGTATTAATGTTTGGTTTTTTTAAAGGTTACTTTTTTAAATATCTTGTAAGACAACTACCAAAAGCAAATTTAACTCTGTCTGTTGATAAACCTGATTGGTGCGAAGCAGAATTAAATAAATATGCAGTTGAATTTAATTACGAACAAGGACTTGTGGATGAAGAAGTTATTTTAACAATTAATGTAAATGATAATGCTCCAGCGCTTCAAAAAAACGAGATTAAAATAATAGCTAATGATGAAGGAGTACATAACATTGATGAAACATCTAATTCAACAAATATATCGTTCATGGCAGCCTACATATCAAATATTCTTGTTGAAGCAGAGTTAGAGCATACCATTCCACCGCTTAAAAAAACCATAGTACCAATAAATATTACAAATAATGGAAATGGAGAAGGTATTGTCAGTATACAAATATTAGATCAGGAAAAATGGAATATTACACTTGAACAAGAGGACGTTGTAATTGGTGTTGGAGAGGAAAAACAAATAATGATGAGTGTTAAACCTCCAAAGGATTTTGATAATGTAACAATCAATTTGACTTTTGTTCCTTTATCAACTGTTGAAGATGTAAATCATTCATATCGTCAAGGAAATAATGTTGATTTAGGTATTACTTTTTTAAACGATGGAAGTCTTAAAGATGAGGATGAATTAGATATAACAACGATTCTTATTATCGCTATTGTGGTTATCATTGCACTTATTATAGTTGCATTTATTTTAAAGAAAAAGGAATAGAATTGATCCTAATTCCTTGAATTTTTTTCTATAAACTTTTAAATTAAATCACATGATATGTTTTTTCCTAATTCAAGAAGAGGAAACTTAATTATGAATCATAAGATTGAACATATTGATCAAATCTTTATTTTAATTAAAAAAGAGTTAAAAGATTTTAAAATCCCTGTTGTATCTAGATCAAAATGGGAAGAGATAATTCATTCTCCATATACTACTTTAATTTCATGTTTGCTAAGTTTACGGACAAAAGATGAAGTAACAGAGCAAGCATCCATTAGACTTTTAAAAAAATACAATACCCCACAAAAAATTATAAAATTACCAACTCAAAAAATTCAATCATTAATCTATCCTGTCGGATTTTATAAAATTAAGGCGAAAAGGATAAAGGAGTTATCAAAAACGCTAATAAAAAATTACAATGGCAAAGTTCCAGATAATTTTAATGAACTATTAAAATTAAAAGGTGTTGGAAGAAAAACTGCAAATATTGTAATGGTTTATGGTCATAAAAAAAAGGGTTTTTTACCAATTGATACCCACTGCCACAGAATTCCAAACAGACTTGGATGGATTAAAACTAAAACTCCTGAACAAACAGAAAAAGAGCTTAGAAAAATTCTGCCAGATAAATATTGGGATGATTTTAATCACCTTTTTGTAAAATTTGGTCAAACAATATGTGTACCTATTTCACCATTTTGTAGCAGATGTCCTATAGAAAAATTTTGTAAAAAAATTTCTGTTAAAAAAAGCCGTTAAAATATTTATTTCTTAAATTTCATGGTAAAACCGATTAATTTATTAATGTATTTAATATTCTCTGTCCTGTAAATTGAGCGGATGGGATGCAAAGTGATAATTTAAATGCTTTTTCAAGAGATAACAAAAGACCTTTAATTATAAGATCTCTGAGAAGAAGTAACATCAGAAAAAAAATTGCCGATTATCTTTTTGAAATATCTCCCAACGGTAGTTATACCTCTGAAATCGCGTATAATGTTAAAACTACCCCCACAAATGTGATAGGTGCAATAAGAGGAATGGGCTCAAGGTATAAGGAGGAAGAATCACTCATTGCTTTAGAGGTTGTTGAGCAAGTAAAAAGTAGTTCTAATATTAAACTATACAAACTTACAAATTTTGGTAAAGAAATAGTTGAGTCCTTGAGATTTAAGTAATTTTTTTAAATTTCTTTACCCCGTCTGTTTATCTCAAACATCGTTGTAATCTGACTTTCTTCAACCTGATCCATATTGCCATCTTCATATTGAACGATTAACCATCTACTAGGATGTGGATATATGTTTACAACTCTAGCTTTTCTTTCTGGCATATCAGGATCAAGTGGATCTTTTACAAAAACTTCAATACCTCTTCTTATTCCTCTATCTTTTAACGTTTATTACCCCTCCATTAACATAAATAAATAAGAATTAAACATATAAGCCTATTTCTAAAATCAAAATATGGTGAAATTTAAATATATTCTTTTACATTTCAATAAATAGAGGGATGACGAATGCCTCATTTTGAAAACTCAGAAGTTGTTAGACATGTTCTGCAAACGTTAATCAATATATCTGGCAGAAAAACAACTAAGGGCCAGGCTGTTATAGTAATGAATGAACTAATAAAAAAATTACAAGAAAAATATGATTTTCTCAAGCATGTTGAAATTAAAGACATACGTTTTATAGAAACTGATGAACCTGTAACTGTAATGTCTGATATTGATAGTGTGCAATTAAATGAGGTTGGAAAAGCTCTTTATGATATTATAAAAACGATGAATTCTAATTTAGGTAGACAAGCGGGTTACTTTTTTATTAAAGAATTAAAGAATAATATCCGAGAAGATTATTATACTAGAATTGAGGAGATGGGTTTAGATTTAGGTATTATGCAGTTGGAATTTGAAATAAACGAGATGACAAAAAAATTGTAGACATATAATTTTTCTTGTAATTCAACTTGTTTATTAATATATTATTGCTAATTTATTATATTAAAAATTTTTTCATTATTTAATATTCACATATAACTGTATATGCATCTGCTTATCTACCTGCTCATAAAGTATATAAGCTTTTCAGATATTAAAAACGACAGCACTCTATAAGTTGTTAAATTTACGACTAATAGGAGGGATGTGAGATAGATGGGAAAGAACATAAACTGTCGTAGAAAATTAAATGATATTGATAATGGAAGCATTGGAATTGGCGCAATGATAGTTTTTATTGCAATGGTTCTTGTTGCGGGTATTGCTGCTTCTGTTTTGATTCAAACGAGTACTACTCTTGAATCCCAGGCATTAGCAACAGGACGAGAAACTATTGCAGAGGTATCTACTGGCATTGCTATTGTTGGTATTGAAGGTAACAATAGTTCAGGTGCAATTCAGCATCTAGCTATAATGATAAGAACAAGAGGAGGATCTGATGATATTGATCTTGCTCAAACCGTTATAGAGATTTCTAACTCTTCAATAAAAAGTTTCTTGACTTATGATGATAGTACTTGTATATTAGCAAATAACATTAATGGTTCAATATTCAATGATACATATTATCCATCAGATGCTACTTCATTTACAATAATTGTATTAGAAGATGCAGATGATTCATGTAGTTCGCCGAATAGTGCTGTAATTAATTCTGGAGATTATGTAATTCTTGGTGTTAATACTAATCAGTGTTTTGGTGGATTGAGCCCAAGAGAGGACATATGGGGACTGGTTATGCCAGAAGAAGGGTCACCTGGTGTAATTAACTTCAGATGCCCAGCGTCATTTACGCAGGATGTAATTGAATTACAATGAGGAGGATGATAAAGAATGAGAAATATTTTTGAATTTTTTAAGAAAAACGATGTTGGGTCAATTGGAATTGGTGCAATGATAGTTTTTATTGCAATGGTTCTTGTCGCGGGTATTGCTGCTTCTGTTTTGATTCAAACAAGTACTACTCTTGAATCTCAAGCTATGGCAACTGGTCGAGAAACCACTGATGAGGTTGCTGGTGGTATTGCTGTCTTTGATATCGAAGGGCATGTTACTACAGATATTGATGCTCTGGCTATAACTGTACGTACAAGGGCTGGTTCTCCAAATATTGATCTCAATGAAACAATTATTATACTTACAGATGGTACTGAAAAAACATTGTTGAAGTATGATTACAGCTCAGTAACACATTTCAACAATTCTGTTAACACATCTGACGGAGATGTTTTTGGCTTTGATTATAATTCTCTAACAAATGAGCAATTTGGGATAATGGTACTCGAAGATGCTGACAATTCAACAAAACGATTCTCACCTGTTATAAATTCAGGAGACAAGGTAATGTTATTTATTAATACTGTAGCTTGCTTTGGAGGTTCTGGAATTCAAGAGCGAGTAGATGTTTATGGTTGGATTTACCCCGAACACGGATCTCCAGGTGTGATATCCTTCCGAACACCGGCATCATATCCTGATACTATATATGATTTACAATGAGGAGGGTGATAGGAGATGAGAAGTTTATGTAAAATCATAAAAAGGAAGGAAGTAGGATCAATTGGAATTGGTGCAATGATAGTTTTTATTGCGATGGTTCTTGTCGCGGGTATTGCTGCTTCTGTTTTGATACAGACAAGTACCAAATTAGAGAGCCAAGCAATGTCTACTGGTTATCAAACTACGGATGAGGTTTCCAGTGGTATTGCAGTTTACGATATAGTAGGGTATGCAGATACTTCAATTGATGGTGATCTTTCAAAGTTAGCAATAATGGTTAGACCAAGATCTGGAACTGATGGTATCGATCTTAGTGAGACATATGTGGAGTTAGCTGATGAAAATAAAAAAGTCATCTTAAATTATACAACTACTTATTATGATGATCCAGATGGACTAAGTGATATCTTTAATGCATCTGTATTTCCAGATACTCCTGGAGGTCTCCCTGCCTCTCAATTTGGATTATTAGTTGTAGAGGATGCAGATGATTCTCTAAAGAGAGCTACACCTGTAATGAACAGAGGAGACAAAGTATATATTTGTATTAACGTAACTGGTACACATAATAGTATAGCTGAGAGAGTCGAGGTTTTCGGCTTTGTGGTTCCTGAATTGGGTTCACCAGGTGTAATTAAATTTAGAACTCCTGCATCATACTCTGTTGATGTATTTGACCTACAGTAAACAACTATTAATTGATAAATAAATACATAGTTTGTGTGGTCTTTTACCACACAATGTTTTTTAATTATTTCAACCTCAATAATCTAAACCATAATTTTTTATTCTCTTAGGTGATTCTTTTTTTTGGATGGGCTCTATTTTTAGGTGCCTGGACTCCTAATTTACTGGGAGGTGAAGAGAGTTAAAATTGCTTTAACTCGGAGGATGTTACTACTTGAAAAAAATGCTGCAATAGGTATAGGTTCATTAATTATTTTCATAGCCATGATTCTTGTAGCTGGCATTGCAGCATCTGTAATAATCCAAACTATGAATAGTTTAGAACAGCAAGCATTAGAAACAGGTCTAGAAACTATGAGGGATGTTTCCAGCGGTTTAAGAGTTTCACAAGTTAGTGGGTACAATAATGGCTCTACAATAACTCAAATTGCTATATTTTTAAGAACCACAGCTGGTTCTGATGACATCGATTTAACATATGCTTACATATCACTCTCTGATTCTACTAATAGTGTAATACTAAACTTAAATACAAGCGTTTATAACAGTACTGTTTCTGGTGGTTTATTTGGCACATTGAATGATTCCAAACTTACTGCAACAACATATGGATTAATAGAAGTTCGAGATGTTGATAATTCATGCTCATCTACAAATCCAACTATAAATAATGATGATTTAGTGATTCTTTTAGTAAATAGTACTGCATGTTTTACAGGAATTGATCCTAGAACAAAAGTGACTGGAAATGTAGTTCCAGAGTATGGAATAAGTGGATCGATTAGTTTCACGACACCAAGTGCTTATATTAATACAATAATAGAATTGCAAACATAGTAAGAAGATAATTTTTTATCCAAAAAATAGCTTTGCTATATCATATAATTCCATATCAACAGTTTTGGATTTAGAAACGGCCTCCTCAAGATTAACAGAAACAATTTTGTTTCCCTGTAAGGCAACCATTTTACCGTATTTTTCATCTTTTATTAACTCAACAGCAGCTACACCAAATCTTGTAGCAAGAACTCTATCATGAGCTGTTGGGGTACCTCCTCTTTGAACATGGCCCAATACAGTTACCCTTGTTTCTATATCCATATTTTTCTCAATTTCTTTTGCTAAAGTGTGTCCTATTCCACCAAGTCTAACATTGCCAAATGCATCTTTTTCATCTGTTTGAATTACCAATCCTGATTCCTCAATATTTTTAGTAGATGACCCTTTATCATTAATATTAATATCACTCAAATTTTCAACTTTTGGATAAGCTCCCTCCGCAACTGCTATTATACTAAATTTTTTACCTCGTGAATATCTATTTTTCAGACGCTGACAAACTTCTTCTATATCAAAAGGAACCTCCGGAATTAATATCTCATCTGCTCCACCTGCTATTCCTGCCAGTGTAGCAATCCATCCAGTATGTCTTCCCATAACCTCTACGACAATAACCCTATGATGAGACATAGCAGTAGTGTGAAGACGATCTATAGCCTCTGTTACAATAGACACAGCTGTGTCAAAACCAAATGTATAATCTGTTCCTAATAAATCATTGTCTATAGTCTTTGGAACTCCAACAACGGACATTCCAATTTTATGAAGCTTATTAGCAACACTTAATGTATCATCTCCCCCAATTGCAACTATAGCATCAATGCCAAATTTCTTAATATTATCAAGAATCCTTTGGACATCTTCTTTATTAGTAAAAGGATTTGTTCGTGAGGTTCCTATTATTGTACCACCTTTTGGCAGAATACCTGAAACAGAATAGTCGGTAAGAAGTTCCATTTCACCATTAATTAGTCCTTTCCATCCATTTTTTATTCCAATAATTTCCCAGTCGTATTGTATTGATTTTCTTACTACAGCTCGAATAACTGCGTTTAATCCTGGGCAATCTCCTCCACCTGTTAAAACCCCTATTTTTTTCATAAAATCAAACATCCCATTGAGATTATATTTTTTAATTCAATTATACATTATAATTTTATATTATTTTTTAGGTTGCTAATATACCTCCAAATCCTACCTCTACTATATAACTTGTGATAGCTACAATCCAAACAAATGGAACAAAAAAGAGTAAAGTTATCATTTTATGACTTCCACGTAATAGTCGTATTGTAAAGGCCATCATTAAACAATGAATCACAAGTACAAAGAATATTATTAGGAAATTTTGATTATAAATCCCTGGATCAATGAAATTAAGTATAGCAGGAATGTTAATTCTTTCTACATTTTCAAAAGGATTGCCGGTTTCCATCATAATAGTATTCAAGTGTCTCCCTATTATTAAGGATACATATATTGCAAAGGATATCCCAAATGTAATACCTGCAAATAATGCAATTGATGTATTCACGATAGTAAGTTTTTTTATACGAAGATCTCTAATTTTTCTAATATTTTCTGAAATCATCCGTGAAACAACGCGGGGATTGGCAGCCGCAAATGTAGCCTCACGAAACATTTCACTAGATCGTTGAATATAATTACTACCTGTATCTACACCAAACCAGTCCCAAGCAGCATCATCATCGATTCTTGTTCGTAATCTCTTATATAGATTACTAATATGCCGTGTTAAAACACCATAATCTTTCTCACTTAGATAATAAACTGATTCATTGATTTTTCCTCCCCTCATAGCAGAAATTGAGCCAAGTGCTGGTAAAAAACTAAGGAAATTTTTTTCTTTTCTTGTAATATTTGTTTCCAATATGTAAACTATGATGCCTGTAATCAGCAAAGGTGTCAAGGTAATTGCAATTATAATTTCAAATGGTAGAATCTGAAGAAATGAAAGAGATAGATAATATTTTCCAAAAAATAAAAATGCACCGAGAAAAATAACTACTATTACAGAAGATCTAAAACTGCTACTTACCTTTTCTTCTAATTCTCCTTTCTCACCTGTTACATGCCATATTTCGTCCTGTGGTACCATTGCCTTTAAAAGATACATCAATAAACCTTCGCTTACTATCAGTAAAAATGAAGCTAGATAAATGTACATATTCATATCTTCAGCACCTATAATTATTGGTAATACTATTCCAAGAGACATTACAAAGATAATTGCTATCAACATAGCTACATAGACTTCATTGAGAATGATTACATTCTCATTACTTGATTCATATATCGTTTTATATTCTTGGAGAACTGCATCTTGCTCTGTTTCAATAAATTCCCTATGCTCAACACCGCTATCCAAACTCTGGGAAAAACGATCTAAAAAATCTTTGAGTATTTTGCTAGGTGTTCTTGCTGAAATAAAGCGAAATGATTTTGATAATGGCATACGCCATTGTGTTGATAATGTTCCAATTTTCTTAAGTTCAACACCTAAGGCACCATATGCTTTTTTTCCTCCTAAAATATTAATAATATCCTTAAGTGATAAATCAGAGATAGCCAAAACTCGGAGATGCGTTATAAAAAAATGTATCTTAGCGTTAATATCATTCTCCTTATTTTTCCATGTAATATAAGGATAGAGACTCCCAAGGATTATTGGAACTATTCCCCCAACAATAAAGGATATAGGATTTAAATTTAGAGGGAATGGAGCAATTATAGTAAGTAATAATGGCATTAAAAAAACTATTATTCCAAGTATAATTAATGGGATTAAAATTGTAGTATAGAATTTCTTTGTATCTTCAAGGCCTCGATAAGCGATTTTTATTTCTTTTATAAAGTCTTTTTTCTTTTCAATTTCTTTTTTATTTTTTTGTTTCTTTTTCTTTTTTTTATCTGCCATAATATATTCACTTAATTATTATAGGTAATCCTTTATCACCCTCTCGATAATAACTCCATATAAATTGAGTTACTTCATAATAGTCCATAATATTTTCTTCTACCATTTTATCAAGAATCGATTTTCTTTTTTCATACTCCAAATAAATTTCAGTTGGATCTGAATATCCTGCATTTTTCGCAATTTTTTCTTCTAATATGTAACTATTTCTGTTTGCCTTAAAACGATGTACATCTTCGACAGGATCCCATTCAAAAGCATTTCTAGCCATTATCCCATCTACCTCTCTATTGTAACCCTCGATTTCATCGATTGAAGTAGCTCTTCTTATAAGTTTTCCATCGCGATCTATAGCTAGTTGAATGATTATAAAATCTAAATTATCCATAAAGGTTTTTGGAACATTTATCGGATCACCTGTGAATCTCTGAATTACTTTTGTTATTGAACCGGCGTGAAATGTGGTCATACAAGGATGTCCAGTTTGCATTGCTTGAAATACAATACTTCCTTCTGCACCTCTAACCTCACCAGGTATAATGTAATCAGGTCTTGATCTTAATGCAGCTTTTAACAGATCAAATAAATCTACTCTTCCTTCTTCAGGTCCTGCAGTTTTTGTAAGCAATTGTTGCCATACAGTATGAGGCACATGCATTTCAGGGGTAGATTCTGCAGTATAGATCTTTTTATCAGGTGGTATAAAGGGAATTACAGCATTCATTGTGGTGGTTTTCCCACATGCCGTTCCTCCGCATATAAAAAAACTTCGACCATATTGTAAACAAAGCCAGAGGTATGCTGCAATACCAGAGCTTAAAGTTTTCCATTTGATTAGTTGAGTAATACTTATAGGAGTTTCTGAAAACCTCCTAATAGTCATACTAGGTCCTTTTAGACTTATTGAATCACTGTAAATGATGTTTCCTCTACTTCCATCTGGCAAAACTCCATCAACTATAGGTTGCCCCTCACTTACGGGAGTACCCATTTTTTCACTTATCTTCCTTGCAAAAATGTGTCCCTCTTCATCATTGATTTGAACGTTCGTTTTAATCATACCAAAGACTTTATGTGTTAGGTGGATTTTATGTCCAGTTACTATATGGATATCTTCCAAATATGGATCTCTCATAAAACATTCAAGAGGTCCACTACCTACTAAATTTTTAATTATAAAATATTCTATATTACTTTTTTGTGAAGAAGTTGCTTTTATCCTATCATGTTTTGATGATTTAGTAAATTTACCAGTTTTTGAAGATACTGCTTTTTTTGCTTTTTCATCAATTTCAATAATTTCATTAATCATTTCTTGAAGTACTTCTCTAAGCTCTTCATCTGTGATGACGCTTCTTTTTTTATGGGCATTTTTAATAATTGATTTTAGCAATTCATCATGTTTTTTTTGTTCATTTACATCTAATAAAGGTTCAATTGTGTGATATTCTAACTCATCCATGTCTCTTGTTTTATATATGTGAATAAAAATTGAACCCTTTCCAGGATAAATTAAATTGGGATACTCTTCTTCTCTAACATCAAAGGGCAAAACAGGATAGAACACAGGTTCTTTCATTTTTCTTTTAATATATTCAATATATTTTTTTAGATGTGGATTTTTTTGAAGCAGTTGTTCCTTGGATTTATCATCTATTTTAAGCATTTCATCTCCAGTTATATTTACAAGTAATATTCTATAATTTACAAATTATCGAGTAATTATTTGACCTACTCATATTCTTTCTTTAAATGGATATTGGTAATGAATTGACTCCTTCTCTATAGAACGTCCAAATGAATTGAACTACTTCATAATAATCAAATATTTTTTCTTCTACCATTCGTTCTAAAATATGCTTCCGAATATCATAGTCATCGTATATTTTCATAGGATCTTCATGTCCTGCCATTGGTGCAATTCGTTTTTCTAAAATGTAACTATTTCTATTTGCCTTGAACATGTGAGCATCATCAACAGCATTCCACTCAAATGCCTTCCTTGACATTATTCCATCAACTTCTTTATTATACCCTTCAATTTCATCTACTGATAATACTCGCCTTATTCTTTTCCCTTGACGGTCAACAGCCATCTGTATTAGAACTACATCTAAGTTATCCATGAAAGTTTTAGGTATATTTATTGGATGTCCGGTAAAACGCTGTATTACTTTAGTTACAGAACCTGCATGAAATGTTGTTACAACTGGATGTCCAGTCTGCATAGCTTGAAAAACAACCCGACCTTCAGCACCTCTAGTTTCACCTGGAACAATATAATCTGGTCTTGACCTGAGACCTGCTCTTAAAAGATCACCTTCATCAATATGGCCCTCTTTTGGCCCTGTAGATCTAGTAAGTAATTGTTGCCATACGGCATGTGGTACCTTTACCTCAGGTGTATTTTCAACTGAATAAATTTTTTTATCTGGTGGAATAAAAGGAAAAATAGCATTGGAAGTAGTAGTCTTTCCGGATGCAGTTTCACCACAGACAAAGATACTTCGTCCATATTGTAGGCAAAGCCATAGATAGGCACCAATTCCCGCATCAAAAGTTCCCCAATTTATCAACTGTGTAACACTAATTGGAGTTTCACTAAATTTTCGAACAGTCATACTTGGCCCCTTAACACTAACATCTTTACTATGGATGATATTAACCCTACTTCCATCAGGTAGTGTACCATCTGCAATAGGTTGCCCTTCACTTACAGGACTACCAATTTTTTCTGCAAATTCTTGTGAAAATCTGTTCGCCCATGATTTATCAATATGAATGTTTGTCCTAACCATTTCAAAAACCTTATGGATAAGATGAACATTTTCTCCTGTTATAATATGAATATCTTCAATATACGGATCTCTCATAAAAGGTTCAAGTGGTCCACCACCTACAATGTTTTTAATTATATGGTATTCAATAGTCATTTTCTCGGTAGTTGTAACTCTTATTTTTCTCCCTTTAGATTTTATTAATTTCCCACCAGATTTTTCATCTATTATAGTAATTTTTTTAATGTATTCTCTGATTGCTTTTCTTAAATCATCCTGAGTTTTAATATCTGTTTTAAGATGTGCTTTTTCGTAAATTAATTCAAGAATATGATCAAGTTTTTCTTTTGTCTTTTTATCTAAAATTGGTGTTATAGCATGATATTCTGGATTTTCCATATCTGTTGTTCTAAAGATGTGAATAAAAACTAAACCTTTTGTAGCATATATTAAATTCGGATACTCCTCTTCTTTAACATCCATTGGTACTTTACTATAAAATGCAGGTCTTTTCATCTTTATTTCAATATCTGTTATATACTTTTTAAGATGGGGATTTTCCCTCAACAATTTTTCTACTTCTACTTTTTCAATCTTTGTCATATTTCTTTCTCTTTAAAATGCCACCCCACTTGTTTCGATAGTTAATCCAACAGTAGGTCTGACAGAAAAGGTGGTCAAAGGTTCATATTTATGTTTTGCACCATTAAATTTTTCAAGGTAGATATTATGAACTATTCCAACTCCCGGCATTGATTCTCGTGTAATTTTAAAATGAATATCACAAATCATCTGAAATGAGCTATGAATCCGCTCAGACCATTCATTAGGATTTCCAGTAATCCATATCATTTTTCCAGAACCTTTTAATCGATTAAAAAAATTTGTTAATTCTATTAAATTATCCTCAGTTAAACTTTCTAGCAAAAGCGTTGATAGTGAATCTATGAATATTACATCTGGGTCGAATAGTTTTTTACAAGTAATTAACCCTTCCATAAATGTTTTTTTTGGTTTTGTCTCAGCAAGCATTACTT